>Ga0208372_10043_pt1 | contig 68177 bp, 71 predicted proteins | sample Subbio2Dec_QV11A_FD_184832 | JGI IMG/M metagenome (GOLD analysis project Ga0208372, IMG submission 184832) | Serpentinite rock and fluid subsurface biosphere microbial communities from McLaughlin Reserve, California, USA - CR12Dec_QV11A (SPAdes) | ecosystem: Environmental > Terrestrial > Deep...
CTGAGCAAACAGCACGAGCTATTGCCGCTCGCGTAGGATGTTCAGTTGATGCAATGACCTGCCGGATAACTTCCATATCTGATTCTGTGAACAATCTGCCACAATAACGATAAGCCGACGTTTCAATTACTTTACTCATGATTTGAGTCTATACTAATGATGAGCTTGTGTCCAGCACTAATTGCAGTGGTCTACCTAATGATAGTCACGACTTATGGGTAATGATAAGCCCGCAGGGAGAGGGTAATAGCCGGGAAGGGTGCTGTAGGGGCGAACCTGCGTGTTCGCCCGGTTGCTCTCCCGCAGGGAGCGGGGAATTTGATGGGAGAAGTGAGCGCTATGCCCACGCTCGTACCATGTAGGGGCGGGTTTCAAACCCGCCCAAGCAGATGGTAGACGCTATTTTCAGGGTAGTAAATTATGCTCAGCTGGCTCTCACCCTAGCCCTCTCCCATTGCTAGATGTCTGACATCTGGCCTCCGACTTCTGACCTCCGACCTCTGTTACTGTGAGAGATTAAAGGCTTGCAGCCATGTGTCGCGCAAATCGACGAGCATTTTTTCAACTTCGGCCAAAGGCGCCGTTTCTTTTTTCAGGTTGGCAGTTACAAGGCGTTGCTGCAGATAGTCATAAAGCAGGTAAAGGCTGTCTGCCATCTCTCCCTGGCTTGGATCGAGGGCATTCATCAGTTCAAAAAGAATATCCTGCGTCTTGACGTTGTTAATGTGGCTTTGCTCCAGCTTGTTTTCCGCCAGTCCTATTTGCGCCAGTTTGGTAAATTTAATCGCGGCGTTGTAGAGCATGATGATTAGTTTTAGGTTTGATGCCGTTTCCACTTGGGTGTGCAAATATGTGCGGTAGGGGTTTGCGAGCATTCGTTTGCCTCCTTTTCTAACGCCTTGTGTCCAGCAGCAGGCCAATCATTTCTTGGATTTGCGCCGCCAGCCTCAGCAAACGCTCCGGCGGTATTTCCCGAATCAGCTCATCAGTCTCTTTGTCGATAACCTGCACAATTAGTCTGTCAGACTCGTCATGGATCTTAAAGCGCAGGCTGAAACTAAATGCGTCTAACGCACCGTTTACTTTGCTGACGGCAGTATCTAGTTCCTTAACCGCATAAGCTGGAGGATGAATTTCGGTAGTGGGGCTGGGGCTTCCTTTAATACTTTCTTCTTTCTCCCGTGCCTTGGCCGGATGGCTAATTTCATTTGTAATCATTTTTAGCCCGTCGGGTGCAGCTGCAGACTGGGGATTTGCTGTTCCGATTTTCACAGTTTCACCTCCTCATCAATAACATCTTGTTTTGTCTAATATTTTCGGTTAAAGCTGAAAAAACTTGATACTTCTGTTAAAATATAGTTAAGGTTTTCTATTTGTATCCGATAACAAATTATGGAATCAAGAAAAACGCTTCGCGCTTTGTCCTATGGTGAGGGCGGGTTTGAAACCCGCCCCTACGGGCTGCCGCCCCTTCGGCGAGCCTGCGGGCTCTGAGCACCCCGCAAGAGTAAGGGGCACGCCCCTTACAAACCCCAACGCATAGGATCGTAGCTTCCCTGAACGATATAATTTCCTATGCTATGAAAAAGCTATTATCTCGTGAAATGAGGGATAAGCTGTGAAAGTTCAAGGGGTGGATCCTGTAATCATGAGCAGGATTCAAGAAAAAGTAAAAAAACAGTTGGTGCAAGATAGCCGACAGGTTGAGTTTGCCAAAGACGGCCGAAACAACCAGGAGCAAAAACAGGAAGCGCCAGACCGAGATGAATTGGCTGCGGCGGTGCAAAAGCTAAACAAGGCGGCTGATTCCCTGGGTATTGACCTGCTCTTTGTCTTGCTTGAGGATGATGTCCCGCGGGTATTTGCGCTGAACAGAACGACGCAGGAGCTGATTCGTCAGCTCTCTCCCGCAAAAGTGCAGGCGATGTTGACTGAAATGAAAAGCTTTGTTGGCATGATGGTAGATCAACTTTCATGAGGGGGATGAAGCATGGCAGCGACGGTGACGGGATTATTGGAGCAGTTGAGCGCTAATTATCAGCAGCAGTTCATGCTCTACCAGAAGGTGCATCAGATTGCGCAAGCGGAAGGCGTGCTGATTGAAAACCAGGAAATGCTGCAGTTAATTGAATTGCTCCATTGTGCGGAGGAAATCATGCGACGCATCCAGGAACTGGAGGAGCCGCAGAACAAGAACAGGGAGTTGCTCCGCAGGATTTTACCGGGCAACAACTTTTCGCTCGATTTGCTGGTCTGCTTGACTGAGACGCGTGTTTTCCTCCGTTACAAAAAGGCGCTGGCGCAGATGTCTGAGCTTTTGGCAGAGATAGAAGAAATAAAGAATAAAAATATTTTGCGGCTGGCCCAAATGAGACTGGCAAAAAATTAGTTACAAATTAGCCTATAGACAGAGGTCTGCTCACTGCGAGCAGGCCTCTGTCTATAGGCCGTGTCTTATTTTGCGGAAAAATTACATATTATGTTAAGTATTTCTACTTTTATTGCCATTTTTTTAAATCTTTGCAGGATTTTTTCCATTTTTAGCGAAAAGTAAGCTAAGGTAGCAGTTAAACGGTCAGGAATGTCGAAAAGTTTAGTTTGGCGAAGGGAAAGGGGGGGCGATGATTAACGGGTTATGGACGGATAAAGTTTCTCTCGTGCTGCAGAAAGGTTTGGACGCAGCGGGAGAGCGGCAGCGCATCATGGCGCATAATATTGCCAATGTGAACACGCCGCTTTACAAAAGAAAAGAAGTGCGTTTCGAAGAAGAATTACGCCAGGCGTTACTCGCTTCTTCCCGCCTGCCCCTAGCCACCACCCACCCCCGCCATCTGGGTGCCCGACCCAGTCTACAGGATGTTAGCCATGAAGTTAAAACTGATCTGCAATCGAGCATGCGCGCCGACGGCAATAATATGGATATTGAACGTGAAATGGCGATGCTTGCCGCAAATCAGCTGAACTATAATGCTCTCATTCAGCTGTTAAGCAGCCGGCAGGCTTCATTGCGCTATGTAATCCATGAAGGGAGAAGGTAAGCATGCAGATTTTTAAGGCGATGCAGATTTCCTCATCCGGGCTGACGGCTGAACGTTTTCGCTTGGATTTGATTGCCAATAATATTGCCAACGCCAATAGTACCCGGACTGAAGAGGGTGGCCCCTTCCGGCGCAGATCCGCCGTTTTTGCGGAAAAGATGGATGCCGCCCGCCGCAACGGACAGGGGGTACGGGTGATGTCGGTCAGTGAAGACAGGACACCGCCGCGCTTAGTTTACGAACCGGGACATCCAGATGCTAACGCGGCAGGTTACGTTGCTTTTCCAAATGTAAATGTGATCCAGGAAATGGTAGATATGATTACGGCTACCCGGGCTTATGAGGCCAACGTTACTACCTTAAATGCGGCTAAAAGCATGTTTTTGAAAGCGCTGGAAATTGGCAGAGGATAGGTGAGTCAAAGTGAAAATTCAGGGTAATAACCCTTTTATCCCGCTGCAATGGCAAAAAGTTCAGCCGGTAGAGCAAAGCAGGCAGACGGAGGGCTTTGCGGCTGCGTTGAAAAGCGCGCTCGAAGATGTGAACAAGCTGCAGCTTCAGGCAGACGACGCCGCTAAACAGTTGGCTATGGGTCAGGCAGAAGATATCCACCAGGTGATGATTGCGGTGGAGCAAGCGAAGCTGGCGATGCAGCTGACGGTGCAGATTCGCAATAAAGTTGTCGAGGCTTATCAGGAAGTTTCACGGATGCAGATTTAGGTAACTATCCAAGGCGGTAATATTTAACCGGCTGGTTGCGTGTATACATAGGTTTTTCATGTTGGCTAGATAAGCATGCCGCCTGCGGCACCAGCGGAAGGATAAAATAATCCTTTGCCGGTTCTCATGGCTGCCCTAATCCCGGCGCCCTCACCCTAGCCCTCTCCCGCAGGGAGAGGGGAATAGCTGGAGAGGGGAATAGCTGTAGGGGTGAACCTGCGTGTTCGCCCGGTTGCTCTCCCGCAGGGAGAGGGGAATAGCCGGGCAGGGAGCTGTAGTGGTGAACCTGCGTGTTCGTCCGGTTGTGGTGCGTACATAGTTTTTTCGCGTTTACCCGGGTTAGGCAGAAAGGGGCAATGAGTTTTGGCGGAAGAGAGCCGGGCCGCGTTCTCGATTCAGACGCTGTCGGAGCGCTGGCAGCAACTCAGCAATCAAAAGAAAATAGCTGTAGTCATTTTGTTGGCAGCAGTTTTTGTTTCGCTCTTTTATTTGGGTCAGGCTCTTGCTCGTCCAAGGATGGTTCCATTGTTCTCGGGGCTTGAGCCGGCTGATGCCGGGCGGATTACGGCTCGGTTGCAAGAGCTGACTGTCCCCTATCAGTTGGCGGACGAAGGCAGAACTATTCTGGTCGGGCAGGATCAAGTTTACGAGATGAGAATTCAGTTGGCCAGCGCCGGAGCGTTAGTAGGTGGCAGCGCAGGATTCGAAATTTTTGACCAGTCACGGCTTGGCGCTACCGATTTTAACAGGCGTCTCGACTATCTGCGGGCGCTTCAGGAAGAACTCCGCCGCACAATTGTTCAGTTGGAAGAAGTTGAACAGGCCCGGGTACACTTGGCTCTCCCTGAACCGAGCGTTTTTATTCAGGACACGGCAGAACCGACCGCGTCGATTGTCTTGCGGCTCAGACCTCTTTCCCGCCTGCAGCCTGAACAAATCCGCGGAATTATTTATCTGGTAGTAGGCAGTGTGGAAAACTTGACGGCGGAAAATGTGACTGTGATTGATACCCAGGGAAACATTTTGAGCGAGTTGACTGCGGAGCTGTCTTCCACCGGCCAGTTAGCCGAAGCTACCTTGCGGCAGTTGGAGGTAAGGCGTTCTTTTGAGAAAGAAATGGAACAGCGGGTGCAGCGGGTACTGGAGCGGGTTTTAGGCGCGGGGCAGGCGGTCGCAATGTTGACGGCGGAACTCGATTTTGATTCTCGTGAATCAAGTATCGTCACTTTTGCTCCGGAGGGAGTGCCGCGGAGCAGAGCCGTTACTAGGGAAGTATTTGAGGGGACGGGAACCATCCCCGGGGAAGCAGGGACAGACAGCAATATCCCCGGTTATCCTTTTGCCGCGGGCACCGGCGATTCTAGCTACGAGCGGGATGAGGAAACTATTAACTACGAAATCAGCGAAACAACGGAGCGTCAGATTCAGGCACCGGGGCGCTTGATCCGCCTGCATGCCGCCGTTGTCGTTAATGATAACGGCGGTGTGCTGACCGCAGAGCAGTTGCAGCAGATTAACGAGCTGGTGGTGGCTGCTATTGGCTACCAAGTAGCCCGCGGGGACAGCATCAGCGTACAGGGCATGAATTTTGACACCACGCAACTGGACGAAGCCAGACGAGAGATGGACGAGGTTTTGCGCAGGGAGCAAAGGGGACAGCTGATCAATCTGGGCGCGGCGATTTTGCTGGTGTTATTGCTTTTCTTTCTCGTCTTACGGACAAGAGGCGCACGCCGTGAGCGTGAGTTAGAGGCCCAGCTTGCCACAGTGCCGCACATGCCCTTCTTGGAGGGAACGCCGGCAGTGGGCGAACAGGAAAGAGAAGAGGAACTTTTGCACAGACGTGTCCGTCAGTTGGCGGAGAAGGAACCGGATGCGGCGGCTTATTTGATCCGGGCGTGGCTGGCTGAAGAATAGGAGAGATAGCTTTTGGCGCGCAATAAATCAAATGGTCTGAAAAAATCAGCTATTTTATTGATGGCACTTGGGCCGTCAGTTTCGGCAAAAATTCTCAGGAATTTCAACGAGGCTGATATCGAGCGTATCTCCTTGGAAATTGCCAATACCGCTAAGGTGGAAGTGAACACCATTGAGGAAGTGCTGGAAGAATTTTTATTGCTTAGCCAAGCGCAGCGCTATATGTTGGACGGTGGGTTAGATTATGCGCGCAACCTTTTGGAGCAGACATTAGGTAATCAAAAAGCGAACGAAATTATTAAAAAATTAAAAGAGGCTTCACAAATTAAACCGTTTATGTTTGTCAGGAAGGCAGACCCCAAACAGTTAACAAATTTGATTGGCCAAGAACACCCGCAAACAATTGCGCTAATACTGGCCTATCTCGACCCGCTGCAGGCATCCCAGGTTTTGGGCAGTCTGCCTGATGAACAGCAGCCTGAGATCGCACGACGAATTGCGCTAATGGATCGGACTTCGCCGGAGGTCTTAAAAGAAGTGGAAGGAGTGCTGCAAGAGCGGCTCTCTTCCGTAGTGCAGCAAGATTTTGCCGCCGCAGGCGGGATCCAGTCGCTGGTGGACATTTTAAATAATGTGGATCGCGGCACAGAAAAACTAATCCTGGAAGAACTGGAGAAAGACGATCCGAAACTGGTTGATGAAATACGCAAGCTGATGTTTATTTTCGAAGATGTAACTGCCTTGGACAATGCTTCCATTCAGCGGATTATTCGTGAGGTAGACCAGAAGGACTTGGCTTTGGCGCTTAAAGGCTCGAGCGATGAAGTTAAAGAACGCATTTTCCGCAATGTTTCCAAGCGCGCAGCAGAAATGCTGAAGGAGGACATTGACTTTATGGGGCCTGTTCGCTTGCGTGAGGTGGAAGAGGCACAGCAGCGGATTGTCAGCGTGGTTCGTAAGCTTGATGAGACTGGTGAGATAATTATTTCACGGGGTGGTGAAGATGCCATTATTGTCTAGTCTGCTTAAAGCAGAGCAAGTAGCAATCACCGATAAAATTTGCCGCCTCCCTTGTTTTGAAGCAACTTTGCCTGCCGGCGTGGGAGGGGTTGAGGAACAAGCCGGCGCGAATCCTGCCCCCTGTCTCATGCCGGCAGCAGAAGAGCAGGCGTCTCAAATGCTGGCGGCTGCGGCTAGAGAAAGTGCGGAAATCTTGGCAGCGGCTGGCAATGAGTGTGACGAACTCCTCCGGCAGGCGGAAATGAAGAGTTTGGTCTTGGAAGAGGAAGCCGGTAAGCGCGGTTATGACAGCGGTTATTTGGCAGGCTTGGGCGCTGGACAGACTGTGGGCATCGGCTTGCGCCGCGAAGCGGAAGCTATGCTCCGGGAAGCTGCCTTGTTTCGGGAGAGGATTTTGGGACGGATGGAGCCTCAAGTGGTGGAACTGGCAGTCTGTGTGGCGGAGAAACTTGTGGGGAGACAACTGACTATTGAACCGGAAACCATAGTCACCATTGTTCGGGAAGCATTGCGCCTGTTAAACGAGGCCGGTGAAATTTTAATTCGCCTCCACCCTGGAGATTTACCGCTCTGCCAGGCAAGTCTGGCTGATTTGCAGGCAGAAGTGAGGGAGAAGAGTACGCTTAACCTTTTTGCTGACCCGGAAATGCCGGCAGGCAATTGCCGCGTGGAAACGAACGGTGCCCTAATTGAATGTATGTTAGATGAACGTTTTGCTGCGTTGCGGGCTGCATTAACAGATGTGGTTAATCATGGATAAAGTGGATTTGTCGCCATATCTGCACGCGGTAAAAGCTTTTCCTCGGGCTAAAATTATCGGCCGCGTGACCCAAGTGGTGGGTTTGACGATTGAAGTGCGTGGTCTGCAGGCTTTTGTCGGGGAGGTATGTCAGATTTTTGCCGGCCCCAAAGCAGCGCCTGTGGCGGCTGAGGTGGTAGGTTTTAAAGACGGCCATGTGTTAATGATGCCTTTAGGTGATTTGCGTGGTATCGCTCCCGGTTGTCAGGTTTTGCCTACCGGCAGCGCGTTTACGGTACGGGTGGGGCCTGCTCTTTTAGGGCAAGTGCTGGACGGGATGGGCATGCCGCTGGATGGTGCCGGACTAAACGGACTGGGGTGCAGTTACCCGGTGGATAATGACCCTCCTAATCCACTGACACGGCAACGAATCCGGGAAGTGTTGCCTACCGGCATTCGCGCCATTGATATGTTTTTGACCTGCGGGCAGGGGCAAAGGATTGGCATTTTTGCCGGCAGCGGTGTAGGCAAATCGACGATGTTGGGCATGATTGCCAAGCAGAGCGAGGCAGACGTAAATGTAATCGCTCTGGTAGGCGAGCGGGGTCGGGAAGTGGTTGACTTTATTGAGCGTGATTTGGGCCAGCAGGGGCTTGAGCGCTCTGTGGTAGTCGCCGTCACATCAGATCGACCTTCCTTGCTGCGCATCAAAGGAGCACTGGTGGCCACCACTATCGCCGAATATTTCCGTGACCAAGGTAAAAAAGTGATGTTGATGATGGACTCGGTGACAAGGCTGGCCATGGCTCAACGGGAAGTCGGTTTGGCTATCGGCGAGCCACCTACTACCAAGGGTTATACGCCGTCGGTCTTTGCCCTCCTGCCCAGGCTGCTGGAGCGGGCAGGCACCTCAGCCAAAGGGTCAATTACCGGCCTTTATACTGTGCTGGTTGACGGCGATGATTTTAACGAGCCGGTGGCTGACGCAGTGCGGGGCATCTTGGATGGACATATTATCCTCTCCCGTGATTTGGCCGCAAAAAATCATTTTCCTGCGATTGATGTTTCACGAAGTATCAGCCGTTTGATGCCAGATCTAGTAGATAAAGACCACCAACAACTGGCGGGTCGCTTCCGTGATTACCTATCCGCCTATCATGAAGCCGAAGATTTGATTAATATCGGTGCTTATGTGCAAGGCAGCAATCCCAGGGTCGATCAGGCTCGTCAATATATTAGTCAGATGCAGGCTTTTTTGCGCCAGGATGTGGCTGAATGTGAACCGTTTGCGGTTGCCCGGAATAATCTGGAAGTTATCCTGGGGAAGGAGTAAAGCTCAGTGTATAGTTTTCCTTTACAAAAAGTGCTCGATTACCGCAAAAACAGGGAAGACGAAGAGCAGCGCCGCTTGAGCCAAGCAGCTAGGGAGGCGGAAGCCGCCAGAGCGACGCTTGTCAGTTTGCAGGATGATTTGTCTAGGCTGCAGGAAGATGTCCTTCTAAGCCATTCCGGACAGATTGATGTGCAGCATGCTCGGCTGACTTGCGATTATACGGTGCTGCTTGCCGGTCGTGTTAAAGAAGGTGAACAGCTGGCAGCCCGCTCGGAAGCCCGTCTGCGCGAACAGTTGCTACTGACGGAGAAGAGCTGGCAGGAGCGCAAAGTGATGGATAAGTTGCGTGAACGAGGAGAAATGCGGTTTTTACGGCGCTTGAATCAGATTGAGCAACGTGAGAATGATGAGATCGCGCGGATTGTCTGCCGGCAGCACAAGCGGCAGGACTGAGAAAGTTTAATTTGAAAGGAGGTGATAATCATGGAAATGAATAATCTTGCGCTGCTTATGCCGACGCTGCAGAGTAAAGTTTTGTCGCCGCGATCTGGAAACGGACAGCCTTCAGCCGGTTTTGCCGGGCTGCTTGCCATCTTGCAGCAGCAGCAGGGCTTAGGGCCGGAAGCTGCCTCGGTAGCTGCTATTGTAGCGTCGCAACTCATGGGTTCAGAGGAGCAGGCGGGCGCCTTGCCAGAATTGCTTGCTGTTTTTTTGCCTCAAATGATGTCGCAGCTGATGTCTGACGGCAGCGCAACGCTCCAGGAGGCAGGCGGTACTGACAGTGTGGCACTCTCGCTGCCGGCAGTATTGCTAGGGTTGCCGCTTCAGCTCCCGGAGTTTGCTGCAGGCGGTGCAGATGGCAGAGTCTGCGCCGGCGGATCAACCGTCCTCTCTGGGACTGCGCTTCACGCTGCTGTTGCGGCTGAACTGGGTGTGGAAAAGCTGCTACCTGAAACTTTGCCGGCGGCTGCGCTCCAAGCTGCCGCAGTTGCTAAACAGGAGGCGGAGAAGTTACTGGCTGGGCAGGCGACTGCTGTGTCCCAAGAAGCTGCAGCGCTCGAAGCGGGAGCGGAAAAGCTGCTGCCGGAAACTTTGTCTGTGGGAACAAATGATGCGCCGGCTGATAGGCCTGCCGTGACGGCAAAACCTGCGCCTGAAAAAGGACCGCTGCTTCATTTGCAAACGGCAGAGAGAGCAGCTGCAGACTTGCCTGTTCCCCGCTTGAACAGACCGGAACCACTATCAACCATTCAGGGGCCGCCAGCCTTGGGCTATCAAGCTTTTTCAGGTGGAGCGGCATTGCCTTCGGCAGTAGTCCGCTTTGCACAGTCACAGCTTGGTCGGGCAGCGGTCGCGGAGCAGGTGCTTGAAAAAATGGTTTTTCGGAGAGAGTCTGAGGGAGACTCCAGCTTGTCTGTTCGACTTAGACCTGCGGCACTTGGGGAGGTGCAAATCAACCTGCGTCTGGAAGACGGCCGCCTGATGGCAAGGATTGTGACGGAGAACCTGTATGTGAAGGAAGCGCTTGATGCCGCACTTGGACAGGTAAAGCAGCGTTTGGAAGCGCAGCAGATTCAAGTGGCGGAGTTGACGGTGACGGTAGGCAGTCAACAAGACTTCCGGCAGGGCAGAGCGTTTAGCCCATTTTGGCAGGATTCGGAAATTAAGGGCAAACGGCCTGCAATGGCAGGAGTCGCAGCTGAAAGGGGGGGGAGTCAGCCTGTCAGTCTGCGTCAAGGGTTGGTCGATGCCCGTGTTTAATAAATAATGGAGGTGATTAGATGACAACGATCACTGCTGCGGCAGGCAGTCCGACCACGTCGACTACTGCACAAAGCCCTACGGGTGCTATGCAAGCTCTCGGTAAAGATGTTTTTCTAAAGCTGCTGGTGACGCAATTGCGCTACCAGGATCCGTTGAAACCTCAGGATAATAGTGCCTTTGTAGCGCAGATGGCGCAATTTACTTCGCTTGAACAACTGCAGAATGTTAATACCACATTAACACAGCTGGTTACACTGCAGTCCAAGGATGCCAACAAGTTTGTCAACCATGCTCCGGCATACTTGGGTTTAACCGTCACTGTCTCCGGTGAAAATAATGAGCCTCTTTCCGGTACGGTCAGCGCTGTGGAATACGAACAAGGCAGGCCAATGCTGGTAATTGATGGTGTCCGACATGGGCTTGAGAAGTTATTGTCAGTCAAGGCAGGGAACATTAACAGTGGTGAAGAGTGATGAATTCAGGCAATATCCGTTTTCCGGGACAAACTACGGCTCCTACCGCAGGGCAGGCGCCCGCCAAAGCGCCGCTGAAGCAAAATGGGGCAGGGGCGACATCGTTTGGCCAGCTTTGGCAGGAAACGTTGCAAAAGCAGGAGGCAGTGAAATTTTCCGCGCATGCGCTGCAACGCTTGCAGGAACGACAGATTACCCTGGGGGAAAATGAGCTCGCTAAAATCAATCAGGCTGTCAGCGCAGCCGAAAAAAAGGGCGCGCGTTCTTCATTACTGCTGTATGATGATTTGGCTCTTGTGGCCAGCGTTAAAAACAAGACAATCATTACCGCCCTAGGTGGCGAAGATATGCGCGCCCATGTTTTTACGAATATCGACAGCGCAGTGATTATTAAATAAGGTGGCTGGACCTCTTGTAGGAAGCCACGGCCGTGGAATGAGCGAAGCGGCCAAACCCTCAAACTAAGGAGGTTATCTTTATGCAAAGGTCATTGTTTACGGCGGTAAGCGGTCTGCGCAACCATCAGGTGAAGATGGATGTGATTGGCAACAATATCGCCAACGTTAATACGACCGCCTTTAAAGGCGGGCGGGTGCGTTTTCAGGATATTTTGAGTCAAAATATCCGCGGCGCCAGTGCGCCCCAGTTAGGCAGGGGAGGAATCAACCCTGCACAGGTAGGCTTAGGCATGAGTATCGGGGCGATTGATACAATCCACAGCCAGGGGAGCCTGCAAAACACCGGACGTTTGACAGACTTAGCTATCCAGGGCAACGGCTTCTTTGTGATGAGCGATGGCACAAGCCAGTTTTATACGCGGGACGGTGCCTTTTCTGTCGGTGCCGACGGAGATCTGGTAAACGCCGCCAACGGTTTTAAGCCGCTTGGCTGGGCAGCCGATGCCGCAGGCAACATCGACCCCACTTCGCCGCTGCGCGCGCTTAATATTCCCATCGGCAACCGGGTTAACACCCGGGCTACAGAAAACTTGGTTTTAGGCGGCAACTTAGACGCGTTGACTGTCATCCCTGCGCCTTCGCATACTGCCGAAGTGGTAGCCTATGACTCCCAAGGCGGGATGCATACGATCGCCATCGCGCTTGCCAAGACGGCAGCAAACAGCTGGAGCTGGACCGCCACGAGCGGTGCTCATGTCATGACTGCCGGCAGCAACGGCACACTGAATTTTGACGCAGCAGGCAATCTTACAGCTTCTGCCGGTGGTCCCATTGGCTTTTCTCCACCTGGGGTGGCACCACTCAGTATCGACCCTGATTTCTCCGGACTTACCCAGGTGGTAGGACGAAGCAGCGCGCTCGTGCGTTCCCAAGATGGCTTCCCCGTGGGCGAGCTGGAGAGCTTTATGATTGGCAATACCGGGGTGATTAACGGCGTCTACACCAACGGCCTGGTGGTTGCCTTAGGACAGGTAGCTCTTGCCGGCTTCCCTAACCCGGAAGGATTGCAGAAGGCTGCCGCCAATATGTTCCAGATCTCCTCCAACTCAGGTCAGCCACGCGTCGGCGGTGCCGGTCTGGAGGGACGGGGGACGATTGAAACTGCCACGCTGGAAATGTCGAATGTCGATTTGTCTGTGGAATTTACGGAAATGATTACTACTTCTCGGGCATTTCAGGCTAATTCCCGGATGATTTCCGCCTCAGACGAGCTGCTGCAGGAAGTTGTGAACCTGAAACGTTAAGCACACGAGGTGAACTGATGATGGGACAACGCATGGATTTTATGACTATTTTGGGGATAGGCTTGGGCCTATCCCTGGTGCTGGGGTCCATCGCCTTAGGCGGTAGTATCCTGCTTTTTTGGAATCTACCCTCACTGATGATTACGGTGGGAGGGTCCTTTGCCGCGCTCTTAATCAGTTTTCAGATGCCGCAAATCAGCATGGTTGTCCGGGTAACCAAAAATGCTTTCTTTAGCGAAGTTGATGATATCGGCGAGTTAATTCAACTTTTTGTCCGTCTTGGGCAAAAGGCACGGCGCGAGGGGCTGCTGGCGCTGGAAGATGATTTAACTGTTCTGAATGACCCTTTTCTTGTCAGCGGACTGCAAATGGTGATTGACGGGCTGGATCCCACGATCATCAGGGATATCATGGATACGGAGATTGCTTCCACCGCCACGCGACATCGGCTGGGTCAAGATGTGTTTCGGACATGGGGCTCACTGGCGCCGGCTTTCGGGATGATAGGGACGCTGATCGGCTTGATTCAAATGTTGACTAATCTAAATGACCCGGCCGCAATCGGCCCCGGGATGGCTGTGGCACTTTTGACTACATTCTACGGCGCGTTGATGGCCAACCTGATTTTTATTCCCATGGCCGGCAAGCTGTCCATCCGCTCCGATGCGGAAATCTCCCTGAAGGAGGCGGTGGTGGAGGGAGTCCTTGCCATTCAGGCCGGCACAAACCCACGCATTTTGCAGGAGAAAATGAAAGCTTTCGCCTCCCCCAGCCAACGGGAAAAGATGGAGCGCAAGAGCGCTGATCAGTCTGCAGAGAGCGGCGAAGAAGTGGTCTACGACAATGCCTAAAAAAAGGAGAGAGCGACCGCAAGCTGCCGGTGCCCCGGAGTGGATGACTACTTACGGTGATCTGGTGACGCTACTGCTGGCATTTTTTGTGCTGCTTTATTCTTTTTCAGTGCTTGATGTCCAGAAATTTCAGCAGATCATGTCATCCATTCAAATTTCTTTTTTGGGAGAGCAAGGGATTATGGAGACTGCGGTTGACCCGTCTCGTGGCGAGATGGTTCAACTGGCTGTGGACCATAAGTTTGAGGATGTACTCGTGACGTATCAGGAGGTTAAGGAGCATCTGCGGCAAGAAGGTCTGGAAGGGATGATCAAAACGCGCATCGAGGAGCGCGGGGTAGTGTTGGAAATCCAGGATCAGATTTTATTTGACTCCGGCAGGGCGGAAATCAGGCAGGAAGCGCAAACATTGTTGCAGAAAGTAGCAGGAATTATCGCAGAAGTGCCAAATCAGATTATTGTCGAGGGGCATACCGACAATGTCCCGATCAATACGGCGCAGTTTCCCTCAAACTGGGAGCTTTCCGTGACAAGAGCCGTCCGAGTGGTGCGTTTTTTCAGCGAGCAGCAAAAGCTGCCTGCTAAACGCTTTATCGCGAGCGGCTACGGCGAATATCAGCCGGTGGCGACAAATCTAACAGTCGCCGGGCGTGCTCAAAACCGTCGCGTTAATATTATTATTTCAGACCTTAACTTGTTGGACGGGGAGGTGACGCAGCATGAGCGGTGAAAAAAAAGATAAGCAACCGGGCAAAAACAAGATAAAGCTGCTGCTATTGGCAGTGATGGTTTTGGCATTGCTCGGCGGGGGGCTCGGCTTTTATGCCTTTTTTGTGCGAGCCAATCAAGACTCGGGCGTCAATCTGCCGGTGAAGGAAGAGCCTTTGCTGATTCACGGGCCGCAGGATTTTACGGTGAACCTCTCTGACCGGGCGCAGCGTCGTTACCTGAAAGCAACTATTGCCCTGGGGTATGCAGACGAGAGCTTGTCCCGTGAGTTGGAACAGCGCAGTGTGCAGATCCGCGACATGGTCATCAAGGTGCTGCGCAGTTTTTCCACGGAAGATATGGCTACCGGTGAGGGAGTTGCCAGACTGCGGGCGGAGCTGATTAAAAATTTAAATACCCTCTTGGCCAGCGGGGAAATTAAAGAAATCTATTTTACTGATTTGCTAGTTCAGTAAGCGCATGCGGAGGGTGGACTTGTGTCTTCGTTTTTATCGGCTAAGGAAATAGAAGAGCTGGTTAAGCGGCTAAATCCCGAGGAGGAACTAAAAAAAAACCGGGAGGAAGGTGAGTTGCCGGCGCAAACACCGGTTGCGGAGCTGAAAAAACTGCCGCTCCAGGAAGTGGAGCGAGTAGAGTTTCCGGAGCTGCAAAAGAGTCCCGGTGGAGAAAAACGCAGGGAAGTAGCTTTCTTTCGTGTTGTGCCGGTTAACTTGGCGCTTGAACTGGGCGGTGTTACGCTGACTGTGCGGGAAATACTTTCGCTGCAGAAAAATTCGCTAATTAAACTGGATAAGCTGGCGGGAGAAAATATTTCTCTTTGTGTTAACGGCAGACCGCTAGCTAGCGGCGAAGTTGTGGTTATCAATGATAATTTTGCTTTTCGGGTAGCCCATTTGGGTGAGAAATCGGCAGAACCAGAAGAAAAGGGGCAGGTGTAATGGATAGTTTTCTGGAGTTTATGCACGTGCTGTTTTCTCTGCTCTTCGTGTTGGCTCTGGCTTGGTGGTCTACCCGCTATGGATTGCCCTTGCTGCAAGGGACTCAAGCCAGGCGCAAGGCTAACATGACGGTGGTGGAACGGATTCCGCTTGGGCTGCGCGGAACACTCTGTCTGGTAAAGGTGGGAGAACGTTTTCTGTTAATCGGCCTGACGCCGGCAAAGATAGAACGCCTGGCGGAGATCCCTGCCAGCGAGCTCCAGCTGCCGGAGGAAGCAGCTCACCTTCCCCCGGACTTTGCGGCAATTTTAGCAAAAAGCAAGGCAAAAACCGGCAGGTTGAGCCAGCAAATTTTGCGCCGGGCAAGACGAGTGAAAGAGAGGAAAGATCAGGGAGATGACCATCCGCAAGAAAACGACCATCATTTTTAGTCTGGGCATCTTCTTGCTGGTGACGCTGCTGCCTGCGCTACCCGTTTTTGCTCAGCCTGCCATTCCTATCCCAAATCTCAATATTGAGCTAGGTACAGCCACCGAGCCGGAGCAGGTGGTGGGTTCGCTGCAGTTGCTGCTCTTGCTTACTGTGCTGACGCTTGTCCCCGCCATTTTGGCCTTGATGACATCGTTTACTAGGACTGTAATCGTGCTCTCTTTTGTGCGCAGCGCTTTAGGTACCCAACAGATCCCGCCTAATCAGGTGTTGATCGGCCTGGCATTATTTCTCACATTTTTTATTATGACTCCTGTCTACCAACAGGTGAATACGACGGCGATTCAACCTTACCTTGCGGAGGAAATGGAGTTTAACGAGGCGTTGTCTGTGGCGATGCTGCCGATGCGCGAATTTATGTTCCGTCACACGCGAGAAAAGGATTTAGCCCTTTTTGTTAATATTGCCAACGAGGAAAGACCCCGCTCACGCGATGATGTGGCGTTGCACGTCTTGATCCCCGCCTTTGTGATTTCTGAGCTGAAAACAGCTTTTCAGATGGGGTTTATGATTTTTATTCCCTTTCTGGTGATAGATATGGTGGTAGCAAGCGCATTGATGTCGATGGGGATGTTTATGCTGCCGCCCGTAATGGTTTCCCTGCCCTTTAAATTGTTATTGTTTGTGATGGTTGACGGCTGGCATTTGGTGGTTCAGTCTTTGGTGGAAAGTTTCAGATAGGGCGGGGAGGTTAACCATGTCTGAAGAGCTTGTCCTGGCAGTTGCCCGTGAGGCGGTCTTAGCCACATTATATATTTCCGCGCCGGTGTTGATTGTGAGCCTGATTGTCGGTCTAAGTGTCAGTGTCTTTCAGGCTACCACGCAGATTCAGGAGCCTACGTTGACGTTTGTACCGAAAATTGTCGCTGTGTTTATCAGTATGCTCTTTTTTGGCGGCTGGATGCTTACTATGCTGATCGAGCTCACACTCAGTATTTTTGCTCATCTTGGCTCCTTTGGGTCGTAGCGCCAGATGACACTCGAGCAATGGTCCGTCTTCTTCTTGCTTTTCACCCGCTTCACCGCTCTGATCGCATTACTCCCCTTTTTTTCCTGGCAAGGTATCCCGGCGCTGGCAAAAGTGGGGTTTGCCGGTATGCTAACATTACTCGTTTTTCTCGCCAATCCTCCCGGCTCGCCAGAGCTGCCGGCACACTTGATTACTTATCTTTTTGCGGTAGGTTCGGAAGTGCTTTTTGGTTTGACTTTGGGTTTTTTGGTACTGCTAATCTTTAGCGCCGTAAGGCTTGCCGGACAGTTGGTGGATATGCAGTCCGGCTTGATGATGGCCTCCATTTTTGATCCGCAGTTTGGTGGCCAGGTAACTATTTTTGAACAGTTTTATTATCTGTTTGCTTTAGTTTTTTACCTTTCGCTCAGCGGGCACCATCAGCTATTCTTGGCTTTGTCCCGCTCTGTTGAAATAATCCCGCCGGGTGGCGCAGTCTTTTCTCCGCATTTGATCCCGCAATTTATGCAATTTGTTTTTGAGATGTTTCTGGTGGCATTTCAACTGGCTGCGCCTGTCGTTGCAGTTTTAATCTTTACCGACCTGGCGCTCGGTCTGCTATCCAAAACGGTTCCCCAAATACATGTCTTCATGGAGGGTATGCCGCTAAAGGTGGGAGTTGCGTTATCTATCGTTTATCTGATTTTCCCGTACCTAGCCAGCCTGCTGATCACCGTATTCGCGCGGATGCAGAGCCAGCTCGTCACGCTCTTTGGCCTCTTTTAACTGCTCCTTGGCAACTGGACTTGCAGCTTTTTGCAGAAGGCGATAAGACAGAAGACGCCACCCCCCAGCGTAGGCAGGAAGCGCGCAAAAAGGGCCAGGTAGTTAAGTCGGCAGAATTAAATTCTGCGGTTAACTTGCTCGCGGTAACAGTTTTTTTTATAGCCGCCGGAGAATTATTGTTTGCCTACTTTACCCAGATGACAGTTCGTTATTTGCTCATGGGCGGCGATTTGCTGACTCCGGGCAATTTCAATAGTCTGTCTTTAGCCGTCTTTGCAGATTACGTTCTGCTGACGCTGCCACTGTTTTTCACTGCTCTGCTGACCGGTCTGCTCGTCAACTATCTGCAGGTAGGCTTTCTGTTTACCACCGAACCGCTTAACCCACAGTTAAGCCGGATGAATCCGGTGGAAGGCTTCAAGAAAAATTTTTCTAAACGGTCGCTCTTTGAGATGGTTAAATTGCTGCTGAAAATATTTCTGGTGGGACTTGTAGTTTTTATCTTTATCCGCAACAATCTGGAAACACTGCTGCTCACCCTTTACCAGGATGCCGGCGGGCTGTGGGAAACAATCCGCTCGCTCACCTTGAACATGTCGCTTAGAATCGCCGCAGTTTTTTTCGCCCTTTCGCTGATGGACTATCTTTATCAGCGCTATGAGCATAACCAGAATCTGAAAATGACTAAGCAGGAAGTTAAAGAAGAATTTAAACAGGCTGAAGGAGATCCGCAACTGCGGGCTCGCCTGCGCGAGCAACAGCGAAAACTTGCCATGCAACGTATGATGCAGGATGTGCCCAGTGCCACAGTAGTCATCACTAACCCTACTGCCTTGGCGGTGGCAATTCGTTACCGCGAGACAGAGGACGAAGCGCCGGTGGTGGTAGCAAAAGGAGCTGCGCTGATGGCAAAAAGGATCCGCGATCTGGCGACGGAACACGGCGTTTCGCTGGTGGAAAACAAGCAGGTGGCAAGAATACTTTATGACCAGGTGGAGATTGGGCAGGAAATCCCGGTGGAACTTTACCAAGCGGTGGCAGAAATTTTGGCGCTCGTCTATAAGCTGCGCTGAGGCGAGACTGCCGACTTTGAGAGGATGGCATAATCTTGGCTAAAACCTTAGCCCGCCGCGGATGGCTGGGCATGATGCAAAATGCTGATCTGCTGGTAGCCGCTGCGGTGGTGGCGGTGGTGATGATTATTATCATCCCCATTCCTCCCTTGGTATTAGATCTGCTCTTAACTTTATCGATTGCTTTATCACTGATTATCATGCTCTTAACATTATTTACTACGCAAACTTTGCAGTTTTCTGTTTTCCCCTCCCTGCTGCTCGTCATAACTCTTTTTCGTCTCTCCTTGAATGTCACGTCCACCAGGCTTATTCTTAGCCGCGGTGAGGCAGGCGCCATGATTGCTGCTTTTGGTGATTTTGTGGCGGGCAATAATTATGTGGTCGGCCTAATCATTTTTATTATTATCACAGTGATTCAATTTGTGGTTATCACGAGCGGCGCGGGCCGCGTGGCTGAAGTATCGGCGCGCTTTACGCTTGATGCTATGCCCGGCAAGCAAATGAGTATTGACGCTGATTTTAATGCCGGTTTAATTGATGAGCATACAGCCCGGAGCAGACGGCAGACACTGCAAGCGGAAGCCGATTTTTACGGGGCAATGGACGGTGCCAGTAAATTTGTACGGGGTGATGCCATTGCCGGGATTGTGATTGTGCTGGTAAATATTCTGGGCGGATTTGCCATCGGTATGATCCAATTGGGCTTTTCCTTTGAAGAAGCGGTGGAAAAGTATATTCTGCTCACAGTTGGGGATGGTTTGGTGACGCAAATTCCGGCGCTGCTGGTTGCCACCGCCTCAGGTTTGCTGGTGACACGCAATGCTTCGGAAGGAAGCTTTGGCGGTGACCTATCGAGGCAATTGCTTAGTTTCCCTCGTGTGATGATGCTTAGCAGCGCAATTTTGTTGGCGCTAGCCTTGGTTCCTCAGATTCCTTTTTTCCCGTTTTTCCTGCTCTCAGCTGCCACTGCTTTTGCGGCATATGCCTTGCTGGATGAACAAAAACAGGATGAAAAGCGAGCTCTTTCCCAAGCGGTGGCTAGGAAAGAAGCAACGCCTGTCCCGCCTGAAAACGTCTTGAATCTGTTGGCGGTCGAACCTATGGAAATAGAAATCGGCTATAGTCTAATTTCGCTTACAGACCAGCACCAGGGCGGAGACCTTTTAGAACGGATCACAGCCAGCCGCAGACAGTGTGCGCTTGAGCTGGGGATTGTAGTGCAGCCTATTCGCATTCGTGATAATTTGCAGTTGCCGCCGGGAACCTATGTTTTTAAATTGAAAGGCAATGAAATTGCCCGCGGTGAGTTGCGTCCCGGCTATTATTTAGCGATGAATCCATTGGATTATGATAGTCATAATCCAATGGATGGTTATCCCACCAGGGAGCCGACATTCGGTCTGCCGGCAACTTGGATCCCGGCCGAGAAGAGAGAAGCGGCAGAGATGTCAGGCTATACCGTCGTGGATGTAATCACAGTGCTGATCACCCACCTTACCGAAATGATTAAAGCCTATGCCCATGAACTTTTAGGCCGTCAGGAAGTGAAGTCGCTGATTGATCTCGTGAAGGGAAAACAGCCTGCGGTGATAGATGAATTGCTGCCTGAACTGCTGACAGTGGGAGAAGTCCAGAAAGTGCTCCAGAACTTATTAAAGGAACGCGTTTCAATCCGGGATTTGGTAACAATTTTTGAGACAATGGCTGACTACGCCCGGACAAGCCGCGAGATAGATTTTTTAACAGAGTATGTGCGTCAGGCCTTGGGGCGGACAATCTGCGGCCAATATGCGCACGATGGCAAACTACAAGTTATTTCTCTTGACCCGCGGCTTGAACAGAAGTTGGCAGACTCATTGCAGTCCTCTTCAGCCGGTACCTATCCGGTGATGGACCCGCAGACTACACAAAAAATCATGGCTGAACTTTCGGTGCGGGTGGAACAGGAGATGTCCCGAGGACGTAATCCGGTGGTGCTGACATCTGCGCGAATCCGCTTACCCTTTAAGCGGCTGACAGAGAGATTTCTGCCAAGTCTGGCAGTCCTTTCTTTCAATGAAATTGTTCCCGGAGTAGAAGTAGAATCGGTAGGGATGGTGAGCCAAGGGTGAAGATAAAAAAATATTGTGTGGAAAATGTGCAGGAAGGGATGCTGCAAATCAAGAAAGAACTGGGGCCTGAAGCCGTAATTATCGATAGCCGTAAAGTGCGTGAAAAAGGATTGCGCGGTTTTTTCACACCGGTGAAGGTTGAGATCACTGCTGCTGTCGATTCCCCCCCGGCACCCTGGCAGGCTACTGCGAGCCGAGAAAGAGATTTTCAGGAACAAAGACTGCAGGGAGAGCTTAGCGAACTGAAACAGCTGGTTAACCAGCTCGTGAATCATCAGCAGAAACAAAATATTGAAGAGAAAGGGCCGTTTTACCGTTGGATGCAGCGTCTAATCGAAAATGATGTTGAGCCGGCACTGGCACAGCAAATTTTAACGGAAATTCATGAAGGCTTTACTGTGGAAAATGCGCTCTCTGACGAAGTGATTGAACTGATTCTGCTGAAAAAAGTGCGTGAAAGGCTTCGTGTTGCCGACTTGCCGGACAGTGCCCGTATCCTAGCTTTCGTCGGGCCTACCGGCGTAGGAAAAACTACTACGCTAGCCAAGCTGGCGGCGCGGTTTGCGCTGTATCACAATAAGCAGGTAGGAATGATCACTATTGATACTTACCGCATCGGTGCGGTGGAACAGCTTCGTACCTATGCGGACATTACCGGTATGCCGATAGAAATAGCAATGACACCCAAGGATATGCCTCGGGCGCTGGAACGCTTGGCAGACCGTGAACTGATTCTGGTAGATACGGCGGGGCGCAACTCAAAAAATTCGATGCAGGTCTCTGAGCTTTCCTCATTCATGGCGGGACTGCCCGCACCGGAGATATTCCTGGTCTTAAGCGCCACTACTAAAACTAAAGATTTATACCGGATTATGGCTAACTTCGCCAAAGTGAATTTTAATAGATTGATTTTTACAAAGCTGGATGAGACAGATGCTTTTGGTGTGCTGTTAAATACGGCTTCTTCCACAAGTCTGCCACTGACATACATTACTACGGGCCAGAACGTGCCGGACGACATGGAAGGAGCAAATGCGGAAAAGCTGGCAAAATTGATCCTAGGGGTTGAGCAGCATGTCTGACCAAGCGGAGCGCTTTCGTCAATTGGCGTTGGCGGCAGACTTAAGGCGGACGATTATTAAACAGAAAAAAATTCCCAGGGTGATTACTGTCACCAGCGGTAAAGGCGGAGTTGGCAAAACAAACCTGGTGGTTAACTTGGCCATTGCCCTTTCCAGGTTGGGTAAGCGGGTGGCGATTATGGATGCTGATTTGGGACTGGCAAATGTGGATATTATGTTGGGGCTTTTGCCGCTGCACAACCTATATGATGTGGTGCAGGGGACTAAATCGCTGGAAGATATTATTGTCAGCGGGCCGGACGGGCTTAAAATTATCCCGGGCGGCTCCGGTCTGACCGAAATGGCAAATATGTCGTCGCTGCAACGCGAACGCCTGATGGACAACCTGATTGGACTTGAGAATATGGCGGATATTCTTTTGATTGATACCGGCGCTGGCCTCTCTCGTGCTGTTTTATCTTTCGTCTCCGCGGCAGATGAACTGATCGTGATCACTACTCCTGAACCTACTGCCATCACGGATGCCTACGGACTGATTAAAGTGGTGGCAAAGCATAAAATTCACCAACAAGTAAAGCTGGTGGTGAATCAGGTAAGCGGCCATCGCGAGGCAGCTAATCTCGCGGAGCGTTTTGCGGAAGTGAGCCAGAAATTTCTGCAGATGGATGTTCGTTTTTTAGGGGAAATCTGTAGTGACCAGCAAGTGGTTTCTGCGGTGAAGCAGCAACAACCTTTTCTGACTCTTTTCCCCCGCTCCCGGGCAACCCAGGATGTGCAAAATATTGCCGGCAAATTATTGGAAATTGCTCCGGAAAAATCGCGGGGGATTAGCGGGTTTTTGAGCCGACTTACAAAACTGCTGGAAAACTGAAGCCGGAAAGGGGGATGGGTGATGACAAAGAAAAAGTGGCTGCACGTTCAACAAAAAATTGAAATTATACAACTGCCGGATGGAGAGCGCTTTAAAAGTCTAATTCAGGACCTCGACGGGGAAACAGTTTCTGTTACTGTCCCTTACAGGCAAGGGAAATATCTGTTTCTGCACAGCGGGGAAATGGTCAGAGTGGAATTTGCGGTTAGCGATGCAATCTACGGGTTTCAAGCTAAGGTCGTCGGTCGGAGAAAGTCAAACCATGTGCCCCTCGTACTGCTTTCCCGCCCAACTATTTTTACTCGCAAGCAGCGTCGCAGCTTTGTTCGTTTTCCCATCACCCTGCCGGTGCGGTTTTATCTTAGCCCTCACGAGAGTAGTTCGTTAATCCCGGAAAGTGGTGAGGAAAAGACGGGAAAGGCGATTGATATTTCCGGTGGCGGGTTGCAGATTTATACTAATACGGCTGTGCAAGTAGGCGAGCAGGTTTTGCTGCGCCTCAAGCTAAATGACGGCCATTCTCAGGAACTGCTGTTAAGCGGCATTGTCAACTGGGTTACAGAAGATGAGTGGCAGCGTTCCATCCGCTTTGGCGTCTGTTTCCATGGAATTAGTGAAGCAGCGCAGGAACGAATTATTTCCTATATTTTTAGCAAGATGCGCGAAAGAACCCTAACCTGACGGGGGAGAAACGGATGAGTGGAACAAACCTTTGGCTGAAATACCAGGAGACAAAAGCAGAAGGTGTGCATAGCGAACTGGTGAGTCAATACCTGCCGCTCGTGCGTTTGCACGCGGGACGCCTGGCGCTCGGGTTGCCGGCCCATGTTAACCGGGACGATCTGGTGCAAGCCGGTGTGCTGGGGCTGCTCGAGTCTATGCAACGCTTTGACCCCAGCCGAGGCGTCCGCTTTGAGTCTTTTGCCGCACTGAGGATTCGCGGCGCCATGCTGGATGAGCTGCGGCGTTTGTGTTGGCTGCCCCGCTCTTTGCTGCGGCAGATGCGGGAAATGGATCGTGCTTCCCAGGCTTTGGCAGCAAAACTGGGCCGGGAGCCGGAGCTGGAGGAAGTGGCAGATTATTTGCAAATAGCGGTGGAGCAACTGCGCAAAACAGCAAGCATGATTAATTGTGGCGCAGTCTTGTCCATGGAGGACACTTTGTTTGCCGTACCGGAGACGGAAGGCCCGGAAATAGCGACACTGGATCGCCTGATTGACACCGAGGAGAAAGAACGGCTGGCGGCGGCCATTGGGAAGTTGCCGGAACGTCAGCAACAGTTGCTTGCCCTTTATTACCAAGAGGAACTGACGCTGAAGGAAGTAGGGTTGGTGCTTGGCGTATCGGAATCCCGGGTTTGCCAGTTGCATGCGCGCATCGTGGCGCGCCTGCGTATCGCCCTGGCAGAAGAGTAAACGGTGGGGGAGCTAATGACCCAAAAAGCTGAGACACGGGAGTGAAGCTATGGTATACTTGCTTTTGCTGATCGGTTTAGCGTTGGCTTTACTGGCCTCCGCTAAACTGGTTCAAAAAAAAAGGGAGCCGTTTGACGACGCTCTGCGTGCGGAGGTTGGCAAACCACTAAATCGCGAACTGGTGATTCTCTTTGAGTTGCAGGAATCAGTGGAAGCGGCTCTGGCCGAGCTGGATGAAAAAAATCAGGTTTTTCAACACTTGGTGTCACGGCTGGAAAAACAGCGTGCGGCAGTAGAGCACAGGCTGCAGCAGTTGGAGCGGCTGATTAGCCGGGCAGAAGCCGTCTTGAATAACCCGGTAACTCGGGTCGCGCCGGAAGGAGATCGCTATCGCCGTGAACAGATCTATCGCTTGGCAGACCAAGGCAAGGATGTGGCAGATGTGGCTGTGGAGCTTGAGCTAGGACGGGGTGAGGTGGAATTAATACTCGGCTTGCGAAAATAGGAGAACTGAATTGGCATTTCTTACTCGGCTTTGGGCTTGGTCTTTTGCTTGCTGCTTTGCTTATCATCCTGCAGGGCACAAGACCGGTCCCTGCGGCTGAGGTGGAAAGAATGGCACGGGAACAGGGAATGGTCTATCCGCACGAAGTCGTTCCCTTTGCAGAGGAGGAGCCGGTAACGGAGTAGCATATTTGCGCAAAGAAAGGTGGCATGACTTTGATTAGAGGCCTTTACACAGCGGCTAGCGGGATGATGGTTGAATCTGCCCGTCAGGAAACAATTACCAACAATTTGGCAAACAGTGAGACTACAGGCTTTAAGCGGGATTTGGCTCTGCAGCGTGCTCAAACGGAATTGCCGGTGTTACGAGTGGGCGATAACAATCGTTTGCCATTGCAGCCGGTCATCGGAACTTTGGGCACAGGCTCGCTGGTGGACGGCATCCACACCGTCCATGAACAAGGGGTGGTACGTGAGACGGGCGGGAAGCTGGATCTGGCCTTGTCAGGTCCGGGGTTTTTCACGGTAGAGACGGCTCAAGGGTTGCGTTTTACACGCAACGGCGCATTTACACTGGATGCTGACGGTTTTTTGCGGACTGACGCCGGACATCGGGTTATGGGTATAGAAGGATATTTGCAAATTCCGGCGGGCGAACTGACGGTGGATAATGACGGCGGACTTTTTGTCGACGGAGCACCGGTTGGCCGGTTGCGGCTGGCTGGTTTTGCGGAAGCCGAACTGCTAAGTAAGCAGGGTGAAGCTATGTTTGACGCCGGCGGACAGGCTGAACTGGCGGTTGCAGCTCAGGTGAAACAGGGATTTCTTGAGTCAGGCAATGTCCAGGTTATCCAGGAAATGGTGAGAATGATCGCAACACAGCGTGCCTATGAAACAAACCAACGCGCGCTGCAGGCGCAAGATGAGTTATTGGGTAAAGCCGTCAATGAAATCGGTTCACTTCGTTAAGGGGGAATAGCTGATGTTACGCAGCCTTTGGAATGCGGCTTCAGGCATGAGGGCGCAACAGGAAAAAATTGACGTGACTGCCAATAATATCGCTAATGTGAATACCACCGGCTTCAAGAAGAAAACGACAGTTTTCCACGATTTGCTTTATCAATCGTTGGAGCGACGCGGCAATGCGGTGGCGCCTGCTGCGGCAGGGGGCCGGACGAGCACAGTTGGTGTAGGCAGTGCGGTGGGCGCAGTCCGTGCCGATATGCGGGCAGGCACCTATCTGCAGACCGGTAGAGCGTTGGACCTGGCTGTGGTCGGGGAGGGATTTTTTAGGGTGGAACTGCCGGATGGTAGCATAGCTTATACGCGTGATGGTTCCTTTTCCTTGGATGCGGCAGGGAACTTGGTGAATGCACAGGGACAGCGGGTGCTTTTTCCCGGTTTGCCCTCGGGGCAGCAGGAACTTCACATCTCGCCACAAGGGCAGGTCTTTGCAATTGAACCAGATGGAGAGCAGGTGGCGGTAGGTACGGTAACTTTAGCCTATTTTAATAACCCTCAGGGACTCGAACAGTTTGGTGGAAATCTGCTGCTTGCCACGGAAGCATCCGGCGAGGCAGAAAACAGAGCCCCGGGAAACGCGACAAAGCTGATGCAGGGCTATTTGGAAAGCTCCAATGTCGAGCTGAGCGAAGAATTAGTGAATCTTTTGGCAAGCCAGCGGGCTTTTGAACTAAACTCCAGAGCGTTGCGAACATCTGACGAAATGTGGAGTATTGCTAATCAAATCCGGCGTTAAGGAATATTTTTTTGCATAAATAATCCCCCCGGTGATTATACTTTCCTGTAAGGAAAAATTTACCGGGGGGATTATTTATGCGCTTTTCTCTTCAGCAAAATCAAGAACAGCAAAGGGGAAGACTTCAAGATGCGGCAGCCGACTATAACAGACAGGGTGTGTCGGCCATCCTGCGAGGCGCGGATCATGAGGCAATTTACTATTTGCTCTCAGCCGCAGTTTGTGAGCCTGATTATTGGCTCGCCTTTTATAATCTGGGGAACTGTTGGGCTAAACTCAGTGAAAACCAAGCAGCACTCTGGGCTTATGAACAGGCTGTCCGTAATTGCCACCATCATGCGCCACTTTTTCTAAATTTAGGGATTGTTTGCTGCAGGGAGGGACAGGCCAAGCGAGCGCTGCCTTATTTGGAGCAGGCACTGCGCTTAAATCCCGCTGACGCAAAGTGTTCAGCTGCACTTGGATTTGCCTATTATGGGCTTGGAGAATGGGGGCTTGCCTGGCATTGGTATAACAAAGCTTTCCGGTTGGAGCCACATAATGCTGACTTTAAAGTAAGTATGCGGATTATGGAAAAAAAAATCAGTGACGGCTAAGCAAGACTGCATGTCCTTCTTTGCCGATCGCAACACGGCTTCTGCCTACAGTGTCTTTAATTTTCAGGATGCTTTTGCCAACCATAAAAACAGTATTTTCATAAGCCTTGTCCACGTCAATCCAGCCCTTGCTGCTCACCTGGAGAGTGGTGACTGCACCAGCCTCCGAGCCGGCTTCCCTGACGTAAATCGTTTTGGCCCGTACCGTGCCGCCGCGCAGCCTTCCTTGAATTTGCACTTCTTCTCCTGCTTCCAAAGTGGAATGGATGCTGCCTTGGCCGCGAATCACAATTTTGCCGGTGGCGGAGAGGATGCTGTTTAGCGTATAGGAGAGGTAAATATCGCCCTGTTGTTCAGCAGCCTTGTCAAATTTATTGCGCACTTCCAAGGCGCGGGAAACGGCGTCTTGTAGTTGTCTGCGGTCTGCCCACGATTGGGGTCGAAGGCTTTCTGCCAGGATAAGCGCTTCTTTTACAGCCGCATTTTTTTCCGGTGTTTTTACATCTGTTTGTAATAGTTCGGTTAGCTGCCGGAGCAGTTCGCCATATTGAGGAAACTTTATTGAGAGCAGTTGGGCGGCAATCGTCGGAAACGGCAACATAGACAGTTGTCCGCGGTTATCTAACTGTTCTAAAACGGCGGAGAAGGAAGCCAGTTCCAAGTTAATTTCAGTGATAATAGGGCTAATCTCCGGCCAGTTAGGCAGGTCAGCGCCGGCAGAGAGGCGGCAGGCGATCGCATTGCCTCTGATTTGCAGTGTATGGCCGGCTTTGATGCGGGCTTCGTTCGCATTGCCCAGTATGTCTACGCTGCCGCTTGCCAGAACAGAGACGTTCTCCAAAACACAGCCGGTAATAGTAATGTCTCCCTGGAAAGAGAGATGTCCCGCTTCAATGGTCAGGTCGCCTTTATGGATAAAGTTTGGCATTACTTGCAAGCGAAGCACTTTTCCCTCTCGCCTAAGATGAGGCCGCCCGTTGATTGCGGCCAGTACAGTAAGGCCATCTTCACTTAGGACGGTGCCGCTCATGGCACGCAGCTGAAACTGGGGCAAAACTGGCGGTTTCAGCAGTTTGCCGAAAATGTCTTTTCCGGCAACGCCCGGATTGCCGGGAATTCTGGTAATAAGTCTATCTCCCGCCTTTACCCAAGGAATTTCAGCAGAGCGGTGCATGTCTTCGCGGATGGCAAAGGCAATTTCTTCTGAAAGGAGGCTTTCTGGCAAATGAAATGTCAGGTTGTCTGCTGTGCCTGGGGTTAAAGGCGTTCCTTTTGCCACGGTGACCGGTTTATTGCGTTCTGCTAAAGCCTGCCGGAGTGCCATCTCCCTGATACCATAACAGATGCCCGCCTTAGTCAAGGCATCAGCAATCTGAGCGGCTTCCACGTCAGCTTCCTGATTTATAGAAAGCGCTGCCAACATAGCGTTCGGGCTGATGGTAAGTGTCCACTGGTTATCCTGAGCCATAGACAGACCCCTCTCTTTCCCTGCAGCGGGACTTCGCTTCTGAAAATCCATCGGCGTGGGCGGGTGTGAAACCCGCCCCTACAGGCTGCTGCACATCGGCGTGGGCGGGTGTGAAATACGCCTCAACGGCGAAACTTTGTTTATGGGCACACGCAAGTGCAAGGAGTCGACTGATTGCGTTGTAATAGCATATAATTCGTCTGAAAATTTCATAATCCTGCTTAATTTTCCAGTTTGCCTAAAAAGGTGAAAAATCTGTCATTTAAAGAGGAAATCAGCCGGCGCTGGCGAAATATACAAAACCAAAGGTGGTGAGGTAATGAAAGAGGTGTTGTCTCAGTCGGAAATCGACTCTTTGATTCATGCGCTTTCAAAGGGTCAGATTGCCGAGGAAGCGGAAAACGGGAATTTTGCAGCTGGTGCCGTCAAATTGTACGATTTTCGGAGGCCCAATAAATTTTCAAAAGAACAGATGCGTACGCTGCAAGTCGTCCACGAAAACTTTGCGCGTGTTCTCGCCAATTTTCTGACGGCCTATCTGCGTACGCCTGTGCAGATCAAACTGGAATCTGTTTCGCAGGTGACATTTGAGGAGTTTATTTTTTCATTGCCCACCCCTACGTTGATGACCATTTTTAGCGCGGCGGAAGAAATGGGCAGCGCTATGCTGGAGACTAACCCTCAATTTGTTTTTCCGATCATCGACCTGCTCTTCGGCGGAGAAGGAGAAACGCCTAAGAAAATCCGTGAACTTACAGAGATTGAATTAACTGTGATGCGTCGAATCATGACAAAAATGATGGAAAATCTGCGTTACGCCTGGGAAGATATTGTGGCTTTGCTGCCACGGATTGAAAATATGGACACAAATCCGCAGTTTAACCAGATGATTGCTTCCAACGAAATAGTGGCCTTAATGACGCTGAGCACAAAAATTCGCAAGTCAGTAGGTTTAATTAATGTCTGCTTTCCGTTTATCACGTTAGAGCCTGTGATAGCCAACCTTACTGCGCAACATTGGTTCTCTGCCGCGCAGCGGGTAGGCAGCGTTGACAGCCGACTTGTGCAGGCTGGGCTTGAAACGGTAGATGTGTCGTTAGCGGCAGTGCTTGGCGAAACGACAGTCAAGATGGAAGACTTTCTCCAGTTTGAAATAGGCGACGTTATTCTCTTAGATCAACAGGTGGACAGCCCCATGTCTCTGCTCGTGGAGAATAAGCCAATGTTTCAGATTCAGGCCGGTGTCTCCATGGGGCGACGTGCAATACGTTTTCTTGCGGCGAAAGGGGAGAGGGTAAATGAGTAGTTCATTGCTTTCCCAAGCGGAAATTGACGCGTTTTTGGCCCAGATTCCTTCGTCAGCTAACGGGGAAAATCAGACCGGCAAGACTGAGTCAACTCTGCCGCAGCAGCTTGCAAGCGAAAAAATAGTACCGCCCGGCAGTCATCCCAATTTGGCGCGGATTCTGGATATTCCGCTGCAGGTGAAGGTGACTTTGGGGCAAGGGCCTCGCTCTGTTAAAGATGTGCTGAGCCTGATGCCGGGTGCCATAGTCGAGTTTGAACGGAATGTGGCTGAACCGGTAGACATTACGTTAAACGGCAAGCTAATCGCCCGCGGTGAAGTAGTGGTGGTGGAGGAGCATTTTGGCGTGCGTATCACACAGATCATTAGTCCTCTGGAAAGAGTCAGAAAAATGGTTTAGCCGTCCATAGCCTTAATTATGGCAGGAATTTGTAAATTACCGTTGAAATAAGCTTGAAATAACGAGAAAGGCGGTTTGCCGTGAACAAACTCACAGCCATGCAGTTAGACGCGCTGGCGGAAAGCGGCAATATTTCCATGGGCTCTGCCGCCACAGCGCTGTCTCATCTTTTAGGCCACAAAGTCGAAATAACAACGCCGCGTTTATCATACACCACGTTCGAAAAAATCCGCGCGTCTTATCCGCTGCCTTGTATCTTAGTCCGTGTCCGTTACCATAAGGGACTGGAAGGCAGCAATTTGTTTATTCTTTCTGACCGAGATGCCGGGATGGTCGCTAACATGATGATGGGCGATCCGGATTTGCCGGTGCCGGATGAACTGGATGATTTGTATCTCAGCGCTGTAAGCGAAGCGATGAACCAAATGATGGGCTCTTCCGCCACGGCTATGTCGGAAATGTTCTGCCGTGTGGTCGATATTACGCCGCCGGAAATGGAATATGTAAATCTTGGCGTTGATATCCCAATCGGTGAACTTGCGGATGATTCCGAGGTCATTCAGATAGCCTTTGATTTGAAGGTGGGAGACTATATTTCCAGTCAGATGCTGCAAATTCTGACGCTGGATTTTGCTAAGCAACTGGTGGATGAACTTTTGCGTGTCATCGGCGGGGAAAGGTTGCCTGATGAGCCGGCTCTTTCAGCCGATGAAGCTGATACATTGGCTGAGATCGGCAACATTTTCATGGGTTCAGCCGCCACGGCGCTTTCTGAGCTATTGGCTAAGCAGGTCAAGATTACTACCCCACGGGTCTCGATGAGTACGCTGCGTCAAATACGGGAACAGTTTCCGGAGCCTTGTGTAGTAGTTACTGTGGAGTATCTGCAGGGGCTGGCGGGAGATAATTTGCTGATTATCAGCCGCCGGGATGCAGCTGTCATTGCGGCGCTGATGATGGACGAGGAAGCAGATAGCCCCGCCGACCTAGATGAGATCAGAATTAGCGCTGTGAGTGAAGCGATGAATCAGATGGCGGGCGCCGCTTGTACCGCACTGGCTGAAATCTTTTATCGCCATATCGAGATTTCCCCGCCGCAGACAGAATGCCGTGCGCTCAGCGAGGACGCTAGCGCGGAAAAAAATTTAGACGAACTGCTGGTAAAACTCTCTTTCCGTCTGCGCGTAAACGGCTTGATTGATAGTGAAATTGTGCAATTGATTCCTTTTGTTTTTGCCCGGGAGATGGTGAGGGGTCTGCTGGAAGCCATGGGAGGTCAGGAAGCGCCGTTGCTTCAGTCTGACTTTGAACCGTTTCTGGAATCCCCGGCAGAGCCGTTTCTGGCTCCGCTGGATTGTGAACCGGTTTTGGCCGCAGGGGTGCTGAACTGGCAGCAAGAAGCTGTGGGGACACGTAACCAAGAAGGGACGGTGCAGTTAGATTTAATCCGGGATATTCCTGTGCTGGTTACAGGGCTACTGGGACGTCGAACGGTGAAATTAAAAGAATTAATGGCTGTGACCGCCGGGTCTGTGCTGGAGCTGGAGAACACTGCGGATGTTCCCGTCGATATTCTGGCTAACGGGACACTGGTTGCCAGAGGTGAAGTTGTCGTTTATAATAACCGCTTTGGCATTAAGATCACTGATATTATTGAACCATGGCAAAGAAATTGAAACAAGAAGGAGGTTGTCTGCATGAGCAGCCTGATGAACAAAACGGAAGAGCAGCCCCAGGAAGAACTGCAATTGGTAGCTTTTTTTCTGCAGGGTGAAGAATTTGCTGTGGATATCCAAAGGGTACGGGAAGTATTGAAGCTGCCTCCGATTACGCCGCTACCGCAATCGTTGGACTTTATTGAGGGTGTCATTAATTTGCGGGGCGAAGTTATCCCTGTGATCGATCTGCGCAAGCGGTTCCGTCTGGCGGATGCGGCGAAAAGCGAGAAAGCGCGCATCATTATTGTGGAGATTGATGAAGGCATGGTTGGCCTGATTGTAGATTCGGTTACGGAGGTGCTCCATCTCAATCCCTCCGCAATTGAGCCGCCGCCGCGCCGGCTTGCCGGCACGAGAACCGAGTTTATTTCCGGTGTAGGCAAGCTGGGAGACCGTCTGATCATTATTTTGCATCTGGAAAAAATTCTTTCTGCCGAGGAACAGTTGGAGATGGAGCATTTGCAGCTGGCGGAACCGGAGAGATTAGCCCTAAACAGATAGACTGAGGTGAAGAGATGGATACCAGCGAATATCGAGATCTCTTTCTGGCGGAAGCCAGGGAATATTTGCAAGGATTAAATATTGCTCTCTTGGAATTGGAGAGTAACCCTGCAAACAGGGAAGTTTTGCAGGAAATGTTTCGGGCAGCCCACAGTCTTAAAGGGATGTCTGCCACCATGGGTTATCAACAGCTAGCCAATTTGACGCACCAGATGGAGAATGTGTTGGATTTTTTGCGGCAGGGCACATTGCGTGCCGATAGGGATGTGGCTAATATACTCTTTGAGTCACTGGATTTGCTGGAGCTGTTGTTGGGGCGCCTTGATGAACCAGCGGCCTGCTTGGAGCAGGTGGATAGAGTGGTCGGCAAACTTCGTGCTGCTTGTGATGGGAGTATGGAGGAAGATGGATTGGCCGAAAATACCGCTGGTGCGGATACTCTGTTGCTGGATGAATTTGAGAAGGAAATGCTCAGGGCGGGCTGCGCCAGCGGCGAGCGCGCCAGGCATCTGGAAGTGGTTTTGGACGCCTCCTGTCTGCTTAAATCTGTGCGAGCCTACATGGTCTTTAAGTTGTTGGAAAAGTTTGGTCATCTAGTCAAGGCTGTGCCGGGCACGCAGGAGTTGGAGGAGGAACAGTTTGAAGACCGGTTTCAACTGGTTATCCTTACGCAGGCCGCAGATGAAACTATCCGGGCGGAGTTGCTGCAGATTGCGGAAGTGGCAAATGTGCTGGTGCGGGACGTGCCGGAAATGGATGGAACTTCCGCCAGTCTGGAGCCGGTGGTAACACGGAAGGTGGAACTGGTATCAGAGGCAGCCATCGTCCAGGATGAGGCAAACGGGGAGCGCAAGAATATCCGCCGCTCAGCAGAAAAAACTATTCGGGTGGAAACAGACAAGCTGGACAAGCTGATTAACTTAGTAGGAGAATTGGTTGTAAACCGTACACGAGTGGTGGAACTTGGCAGGATTGATGTGGCGGCTGAATTGGTCAGTGCGGTGGAACAGTTGGACAGAATTACTACTGATTTGCAAAGTGCGGTAATGAAACTGCGCATGGTGCCGATTAAACAGGTGTTTGACCGTTTCCCGCGGATGGTTCGGGATTTAAGTCAGGAAAAAGGCAAAAAAGTTAACTTGGAAGTCCGCGGCGAGGAAACGGAGTTGGATCGGTCTATTGTTAACCAGATTGGCGACCCTCTCGTTCATTTATTGCGCAACTCGGTGGACCATGGGATTGAACCGCCCGGGGAGCGGGTGCAAAACGGCAAGCCTGAGGAAGGAACCATCATCCTGGAAGCACGGCACGAAGGCTCTTATGTGTTAATTCGCGTCAGTGACGATGGGCGCGGGATTGCCACGGGTGAAATGCTGCAAAAAGCAGTGCAGAAGGGTTTGCTCAGCAGTGCGGAAGCACAAAGAATGAGCGATGAAGAAACGTTGCGGCTGATTTTTAGGAACGGTTTTTCTACTGCGGAACAGGTAACCGATATTTCCGGGCGAGGCGTGGGGATGGATGCGGTAAAAACAGTGATCGAAAGCATGAACGGCAGCGTTGAAATTAAGACCAGTCCGGGAGAAGGAACACGTTTTTATGTGCGGCTGCCGCTTACCTTAGCTATTATCAAAGCTTTGTTGGTGGAAGTTGCGGGCGAGATTTATGCCATACCTATTGAGGCAATCCGGGAAAATCTGTACGTGGCACACCAAGACATCAAGACTATCCGGGGAGAGAAAGTTATTAATGTACGCAGTGAAGTGCTGCCGCTGATTTATCTGGGTGAAATGTTGGGTATGAAAACCGGCAGCAGTGAAGAAATTCTTTCAGTGGTAGTAGTAGAAGCCGCAGACCGCAAAACCGGACTGGTCGTAGATGTCTTGCTGGGACAACAAGAAATCGTTATTAAGTCGCTAAGCAGGGCAGTGGAAGGAATTCGTGGCGTGGCGGGAGCTACGGTGCTGGGCAACGGGCGTGTCGCACTGATTTTGGACGTTTCCAGCCTGATCTGAAATTTGCTGGCTAAAGCTGACAAGTCTGACATGGTTGGACAGAATAAAAGGATTTTTTCCAAACAACCATGGGGGCAGGTTTTTGTAAAGACAGTAGAGCAAAGGAGGGATTGCAGTGGGCAGACAGGTATTGATTACAGACGATACGGCGTTTATGCGGATGACATTGAAAAACATTTTGGAAAAAAATGGTTATCAGGTTGTGGGTGAGGCTGAGGACGGTCAGGTTGCCGTCGATAAGTACATGGAGCTTCGTCCGGATTTGGTAACGATGGATATCACCATGCCGCGGATGGACGGCATCACCGCCATTAAGAAAATCATCGAGGCAGATCCGGAAGCTAAAATTGTAGTTTGCAGCGCGATGGGGCAAAAGGCGCTGGTGATTGAAGCGTTGAGCGCAGGGGCAAAGGATTTTATTGTTAAACCTTTTCAGGCAGAACGGATTATCAATGCAGTCCAGAAAGTTATCGGTTAAATGTGGTAAAACGAATAGAGGTGAATAGGGTGCCTGAATTGCCAATTAGCGAGGAGTTTAAGCTTGATGTCTTAAAGGAAATGGGCAATATCGGGGCAGGCAATGCTACAACCGCTTTGTCCACCCTTTTAAATTATGAACGGGTGAATATGCATGTTCCGGAAGTCGACCTTTGTCCGCTGGTGGATATTCCGGATTTGATGGGCGGTGCGGAGAAGTCTGTTATCGGTATTTATATTAGAGTGTTTAGTGAAGTATCATTTTATGCCGTTTTCTTAATTGATTTCGAGAGCGCTCAAACTCTTGTGGCAAGCCTCACAGGAAAGAAATATCCCGTTATGGAAGAAATGGGCCGCTCAGTATTGCTGGAAGTCGGCAATATTGTGACGGCATCATATTTAAACGCCCTTTCCCATTTGACTAATTTGACATTTCTGCCGGAGCCACCTTTGTTAGTAGTCGATATGGCGGGGGCAATTCTTGGTACTGTGCTGGCTGAAACAAATGTGGCCGAAGACTATATCTTGGTGCTGAAGACAGCCTTTGTAACCGCAGCGGGGGACATTGAAGGCAATTTTCTGATCATTCCTGACCAGAATACTTTGGATATTATCGTCAGATTGCTGGTAAACGGAGCGTGCCAATGAACGAACAAATCCGGGTAAAAATTGCCGATTATGCCGTCAAAAAAGAAGAGGGAATGTTAATTACAGTAGGATTAGGCTCATGCGTGGGTGTAGCACTATACGACTCTTTTGCCAAGGTTGCGGGTTTGGCGCATATCCTCCTTTCAGACAGCACGCTGTTTAAAACGCCCTCTAATCCTGCCAAATTTGCAGATACGGCAATTCCCCTACTCTTGGAGCAGATGATTTGCATCGGAGCGAAGCCCACTCGGCTGAAGGCCAAAATTGCCGGCGGAAGCCAGCTTTTTTCTTTTGAGAGGAGCATGACTTCCGTGGGTGAAAAAAATATCTGTGCTGTGCGTAATGTGTTGGCTCTCCTGCGTATACCGATCACCGGGGAAGAGGTCGGCGGCAGTGTGGGTCGAACGATGAAACTGTTTGTTCAACACGGAAAAGTAGTGATCTCTACCGTTGGTTTAGAGGAGAGGGAAATCTGAGGTAGGAGAATGTCATGGAACAGATAAAAGTATTAGTGGTGGACGACTCAGCGCTGATGAGAAAAATCGTTAGTGATATCTTTTCCGCCGACGCTCGCTTTGCCGTGGTAGACACAGCCCGGGACGGGATTGATGCGCTGGAAAAAATGGTCAAGCTAAATCCTGATCTGATTACATTGGATGTGGAGATGCCTCGTCTCGACGGGCTGCAGACGTTAAAAGAAATTGTCCGCCGCCATAAAGCTCCTGTGATTATGTTATCAAGCCTTACTAAGAGAGGAAGCCATGTGACCATGGAAGCGCTCTCCATTGGGGCGGTCGATTTTATTGCCAAACCGGATAAGCTTTCCACTGAGGGCAAGGCTGAACTCCAAAGGGAGTTGCTCTTAAAAGCTGCTGTGGCCACCAGTTTACGTGTACAGGTTGCGCCATTGCCGGCAGAGCGGCCTGCCATGGCAGTTAAGCCAGCATTGTCCCGGCAACCCGGAACGAAAGCAGTGGCAATTGGTGCGTCTACGGGCGGTCCCCGCGCCTTGGAAGCCATTCTTCTCTCGTTGCCCGGCAATTTGCCGGCTACCGTTTTTGTTACGCAGCACATGCCCCCTAAGTTTACTCAGGCCTTAGCGGAGAGGCTGAACAAATCCTCTGCAATCCGCATTAAAGAAGCTGAAGATGGTGAGCCGGTGCTGACTGGGGTCGTTTATTTGGCGCCGGGTAATTTTCATATGGAGATAACTGCAGATAAAAAAATTCGCTTGACCCAGGATCCGCCGGTTGAGCATGTCCGGCCGTCAGTGACGGTGATGATGTTATCTGTAGCCTTAGTTTACGGCAAAGAAAGCGTGGGCGTTATCTTAACAGGCATGGGTAAAGACGGCGCAGCGGGGATGGCGGAGATAAAAAAACGTGGTGGGCATACCTTAGCTCAGGATGAGGCCTCGGCAGTGATTTTCAGCATGCCAAAGGCGGCAATCCAAGCAGGGACGGTCGAGCGGGTTCTGTCATTGGAGGAGATAGCCGGAGCCATAACTGCTCTGTGCGGGGGGAATGCAGATGGTCAAGGCCATGGATTATGAGCAGTTTAAAGAAAAGGTGAAAGTTCGCATTGGCCTGGATTTGAGCAGTTACAAAGAGCAACAGATGAAACGCCGGATTCACCAATTGATGCAGCGCCATCACGTTGAAGATTATCCTGCTTTTCTTGCTCTCCTTGATTGCGACCGTTCAATTCTCGCGCAATTTACAGACTATCTGACAATAAACACGTCGCAATTTTTTCGTGACTTAGCAGTATATAAGGCACTGGAAACACAGGTGTTGCCGGAATTAATCCGCAAAGGAGAATTGCTGAAAATTTGGAGTGCCGGTTGTTCGGTCGGTGCTGAACCTTATTCTTTGGCGATGCTGTTGAAAGAATTGGATCCATCCGGTAGGTGGAGGATACTCGCGACAGATTTTGACGCCAATATCCTCGCTAAAGCGCAAGAGGGAAAGTATGCGGAGAATATTTTGGCGACCCTTCCTGCGCGTTTTCGCCAACGCTATTTTAGTGAGCAGGATGGCAACTTTTGTTTGGATAGTCAGCTTAAATCGCTCGTCCAATTTCGGCGGCAAAATCTATTAAGCGATAGTTTTGAAACTGCTTGTGACCTAATTCTCTGCCGCAATGTTTTTATCTATTTTACGGTAGAAACTCAGGAAGAGTTGATTCAACGCTTTTCCCAGTCACTGAAAGCCGAAGGCTGGTTTGTGATTGGTTGCGCTGAAATGATTACCAGTCCTGCCCGCTTTGGTTTGGAAAAAATACAGCCTGCTATTTATCGTAAAATGAAATAGGCACCTGCAGCAGGAATGATTGCCAATGCGGCGAATTTATGCAGACAGTGCACGAAAGGAGGAATTTTCCGTGAAGGTCAAACAAATCTCCGTGTTCTTGGAGAATAAATCCGGCCGCCTTGCCCAGGTAACAAGAGTTTTAGGAGACAATGAGATAAACATTCGTGCTCTTTCCATTGCCGATACGACTGACTTTGGCATTTTACGTTTAATTGTTGACAAGCCGGAGGAAGCAAACCGCATTTTGCAAGCCGAGGGTTTTATGGTGAGCGAAACGTCCGTTATTGCGGTGCAGGTTCCCGATCGTCCAGGCGGCTTAGCAGATATTTTGGCAGCTTTGGGGCTGGCGGGAATTAATATTGAATATCTTTATGCGTTTATCGGTCAAAGCTCAGACGAAGCACAGGTCATCTTCCGCGTGGATGACTGCGACAAAGCGATTCACGTTTTGCAAGAACGAAAAATATAGCTGTCTTTAACTTGTGATAATGTCACCTCGTAATTAACTTGATTAAAATGTCACAATGATGAGACATTGAAGCATTCTGGGCAATGTCGCCTTCCTCAAATGCTACGCTCGCACGTTTTCGCAGCTACGAACTGCCTTCTCGCTAACATGCCAAACCCTCTGGGCTTACTGCATGTGAACCATTGGCATGTCTTAACGCTGCGAATTCCCGTTCGCTAAACGCTGCTGACACTTAACGCTCGCTTCCGCATTCTGTGAAAGTCTACAATATCTGCAAGGGTTTAGAGCAACCGCAAGTGGCATGGGTGTCTACCCAGAAAATAGCTAACTAGTTTTTAAGTGACATTTTGTCAAGTTAAGAACGAAAAATGTAGCTTGCTTTCGAGCGCACTTTTTGCTATAATGACTATCAAGTTTTAAATTTTTGACACTTAGTTTGCATTCAGCCCATATATTGAAAATAAAAGCGAAGATGGGGATAAAGCCTGCACCGACCGACAGAGAGGGAACTGAAAGCTGAGAAGTTCCTCGGGATCGTCAAAGGTAAGCCACCCCGGAGCTGCCTGCTGAAAATTAGTAAGCGGGGCCGGTGCTGCCGTTATCCAGAAAGCTTGTGCTTGAGTGACCGGAAATTCCGGTAATCAGAGTGGTACCACGGGGTCTAGCACCCGTCTCTGCCTATTTAGAGACGGGTGTTGTTTTTTTTACCAACATAAAACGGAGGTGCAAGCAATGCTTTTTGAGCAAATGTATGCCGATCGGGCGAAATTGATGAAGACATCAGAAATTCGCGAATTCTTTAAACTGACCGAGCAACCGGACGTAATGTCTTTTGCGGGTGGTTTTCCCAGTGCGGAATTTTTTCCCATGGGCAAAATTGCTGAAGTGATGCGTGAGCTGATTGACGAGGAGGGCAAATCTGCGCTTCAATATGGGCCCACTGAAGGGAATCTTGAGCTGCGCAAATATTTAGCCGAGAAGATGACTGGCGAAGGCATGCCTTCCGGCGTTGATAATCTGTTGATCACAAACGGTTCCCAACAAGGGATGGACCTTTTGGCAAAAGTATTCGTTAATCCAGGCGATTTGGTTATTGTAGAAGAGCCAGGGTACGTAGGCGGCTTAGGCGCCATTCATAATTACCAAGGCGACCGTCTGGCCATCCCCCTTGATGCAGAAGGAATCCGCACTGACCTTCTGGCTGTCAGGCTGCGCAAAATGCAAATGGAAGGTCGGACGCCTAAGTTTGCCTACCTGGTTCCCAATTTTCAGAATCCTACCGGGATTTCCATGTCGCTTGAGCGTCGCATAAAGATGTTGGAACTGGCTCGCGAGTACAACTTTATAATTATTGAAGACAATCCCTATGGAGAAATCCGCTTTGAAGGTGAACCGGTTCGGAGCATTAAATCCATGGATACTGAGGGTCGAGTGATCTATCTAGGCTCCTTCTCCAAAACTTTTATTCCCGGTATTCGCGTGGGCTGGATTGTGGCGGAAGAAACACTGATCCAGAAAATTGCCTGTGCGAAACAGGCCACAGACCTTTGCTCCAACTCTCTCGGTCAGAGAATGGCCTGCCGCTTTGCTGCCAGCGGCTATATCGAGCAACATGTCTCTTCCTTGATTTCCCTTTACAAGGCTAAACGCGACTTAATGCTTTCCTGTTTTGAGCAGTATTTTCCCCAAGGTGTAACTTGGACACGGCCCGAGGGCGGATTTTTTGTCTGGGTGACTTTGCCGGAAGGGATGAGTGCCCGTGAAGTGCTGTTGAAGGCCGTGGAGCGCAAAGTGGCTTATGTGGACGGAGCCGGCTTTTTCGTCAATAGCAACGGAAAAAATACTGCCCGTTTTGCCTTTTCCGAGGCTAGCGAAGAAAAAATCGCGCGTGGTATGAAAATACTGGGAGAACTGATGCACCAGGAAATGGCTGTTTTTAATAAGGTGAGATCTGCTTAAACGCTACCAAACAAAAAATTTTGGACTTGTAGCAGTCAGAATAAAAGCGGGGTATTTTTTGATTGCTTTAGGTTAAGAATACAAGCAATCAACCAATCTTTTTTAGGGAACGGTGCAGATATAATGAGTGACAGGTTTACAGTCGGATTTATCGCTGGACTTACTGCCGGCATAGCTTATCTTTCATGGAGCCTTTTCTCGCGACATGTTCTGGGATTTGCTAAGTTAAGTATTGCAGAATATAGCGCGGCTCTGACTTTCAACAGATCTCCGCATGAGCTGGGAGCCATTCACTTGGTCTGGGGAGGAGTTGCCGCACTTTGCTTTGCTATAGCGATAGGCATAATCTTCTCATTTCTTCTCCTGCTAATTGACTATCAGCAGTTTTATTTGAAAGCTATCATCTACAGTTGGGCGGCTTGGTATATCCTTATCGACATACTAATTATTCGACTGACTGACGCAAAGCTGCAAGTAGCTATCGAAACTGCGATTTCCGCATCAATTAACGCGACTCTTTATGGAGCCATCTTGGCGTTTGTTTATCTTAAGATTGGCGGTGGATTGAGAGTTAGAGTTGAGCGAGAGAATCCTTAGTCCGTTTTTAACCTCGTTTTTAACCACTTGCTTTTGGCACCCCTTTTCGGCTATAATAATAAAAAACGAGGGCGGAATTCTCGCCCTCATATATGTGCTGGTGTGGCTCAATGGCAGAGCAGCGGTATCGTAAACCGCAGGTTGGAGGTTCAATTCCTCTCACCAGCTCCAATAAAAAATCCCTTGTTTAGGGGGCTTCTGGCGTTTGCCAGAAGCCCCTTTTGCTGTGCGCGGCATATATTGAATAGCGGGAAATCTTCGCTATCACAAGCGCTAGAGGAGGAAATAACGGTGAAAATAATCGAAAGCAATTTGGTGTTCACTCCTGGCAGAGTAGAAAGGCGTTTGTCGGCAAGGGACTTCACGCAGCGCATCGCCATTCATCACACCGCGTCAGGCGATGTTTCTGCCGAAACAGTCCATGGCTGGCATCGCAACCGCGGTTGGATGGGGATTGGTTATCACTACCTTGTCCGGCAGGCTGGCGAAATTGAGCGAGGTAGGGCGGAAGAGTTGCGGGGCATTCATGCTCCGGCCGCTAACGCAAACAGTATTGCTATTGCCCTGGCAGGCAATTTTGAGCTTCGCCCACCCACCGTCATCCAGCTGGACGCACTCGTCTGGTTGATTCGTGAGCTTCGCTCCCGGTATGGCGAACTCACGCTGGTCAGACACCTTGACTTACAGGCAACCTCGTGCCCCGGGCGGCTTTTCCCCTGGGAACAACTGCAAAGACGTCTTCAACAGCGCACTCATCTGGTTGTGAGAGGAGATACGCTCTTTAGTTTGGCGCGAAGGTACAGCGTGACAGTTGAGCAACTGCGTGAGTGGAACAATTTGCCGTCGGGTGTGATTCGCGTGGGACAGTTGCTCGTTATTTCGCAAAATAGATAAAGAGATTTGCTGTTTAGCGCTCGGCCGGTGGTTGGAAGACAAAAATTATAAAAGATAAAAAATATTTCAGAATTTTTTTAAAGTAGTATAGACAAAATATTTGCAACATGTTAAAATTATAACAAGCAAAGTTTTTAATTTACAATTAAACTTTTGGTGTGATGTTCTGCACTACAAGGCTTCATGAATGGGGCGACTGGCTTGAGCAATGCTCACTTTTTCAATTGAGAAAATTTTCAGGGGCATAATTGTCTCAGCAATTGGGAAAATAGTTGGCAGTGGCATAAATAACTGACAAAGGAGGTACGCAGCATGGCAATTCAGCAGATTTATGTCCTTTCCGATGCGAGGGACGAACTCCTACGCGAGTTTATGCTGGCCTCAGGGGCTTATAAAGCAGAAATCCTGGCCAAAATTATTGATTTAGATGAAGAAATAGAAGAAAGAAAAAATTAACCGGCGAAAGCCACGGCTCAATAGAGAAACTAATAGAGAAACTTATTGAACCATACCCTAAACTGATACGGGAATAATAAAAACGAGGCACTTCATAATGAAGTGCCTCGTTTGCGCTTCAATGTATATGATTTATTCTTATAGATAAACAAGACGAAATGCACTTTTGGCAAGGAAATTATCCGCTTTTCCTGAGTATCGGAGAAGGCGAATAAGATAAAAGATTGACGAATCGTGAAGGAGTATCTACAATTACAGATAATATATCTAAAGCAGAAAGAGAAAGGGTGGGGGTCATGATCGACTTGTCAAATGGAGAATTGCTGCTGCGCTTGGTCCTAGCCGGCATTTTGGGAGGAGCAGTCGGTTTTGAAAGGGAACGCCATAACCGTCCTGCCGGGTTACGTACTCATATTTTAGTCTGCCTAGGCTCTGCCCTTGTGATGATCGTATCTGTTGAGGGTTTTAGCGGTGCTTTGGGCCCGCGGGGAGATCAGGCACGGCTTGCTGCACAGGTTGTGAGTGGAATCGGTTTCCTCGGCGCGGGTACAATCATGCGGCAGGGCAGCTCTGTGCGAGGGCTTACGACGGCAGCCAGCCTCTGGGTTGTGGCTGCAGTAGGCTTGGCTACAGGTATCGGTTTGTATCTGGCGGCAATTTCAACTACGGCTTTAATTTTAATCAGTCTGTTTTCGCTCTCCAAGGTTGAAGAGCGGATGGCAAAAGATCGTTCACGGAAGTCGCTCTGGCTGAGAGCCGTAGATCAGCCGGGTTTGTTGGGCCGTGTGGGTACCGTTTTGGGAGAGCACAATGTAGGGATCACAAATGTTAATCTCTCGGAGTCCAATTTTATGGAGGCATATAATACACAAACGGTAGTCATAGAAATGCAGGTCAATGTGCCGGTGGACTTTCGTTCGCGCAGGCTGATGGAGCACCTGCTGCGCATTCCCGGGATGCTGGAAGTTTCCTGGGAAGGGGAAGATACAGGTGTGTGTGAGCTGCCGCAAACTTGAACTGTTAGAATTAGGTTTAGGCAACAAAACTAAGGAAAACAGCAACTTAGTATTTAAAAACGTGCTTAGGCACGTTTTTTTTTGGCGGCAGCCCCTAGCGGACAAGAAAAACGCATCTTTGGATAAAACGCGAAGCGTTTTTCTTGTTGTCGTGCAGGAAAGTAGCTCGTTTCGCAAGACAAGGTGTAAAAAAATAAGCTAATATGAGCAAGATAGTTATATTGGCTGAAAATAGTAAGCTAGGCGGCGTATAGAGCAGTTCTGATTATTGAGTGATTCTTAGGAAAAAGCTATAATGGTAATATAGTCAGTGAAGGTCAAAGAGGGGTTAGCGATGAGTAATTTGGCCGGCAGTATTGAACTATATATTAGGCGGCTGTTAGCTGCCAGCCCAAACGCCGCTATTCACCTGCAACGGAAAGAATTAGCAGAGCACTTTGCCTGCGTTCCGTCCCAGATAAATTATGTCCTTTCTACTCGTTTCACTCCTGAGCGCGGCTATCTGGTGGAAAGTCGGCGCGGTGGCGGCGGATACCTGCGTATCCGCAAGTTGGATTTGAATCGCGATAAAGTGCTTCAACTGCTGGAGTTGCGCCAGAGCCTAACTGGCCAAAATCTTTCATTGCAAAAAGCGACTGATTTTGTCTGCCGCTTGGTAGAAGCGCGACTGGTGACTCGTCGTGAGGGACTGCTCATGAATGCTGTCATTAGCCTGGAACAGCAAAAGAGGGATGATGCGCTGGAAATAGTGCGTGGGCTTATGCTCGCCCGCATGATCGAAGTCTTATTGCATGAAATTTGACAGGAGGCGGTAAGGATGTTATGCAATGAATGCAAGAAAAGACAGGCAAAGGTCCACTTAACATACATTATAGATCATGAACAGACTGTGCAGCATCTCTGTGAACAGTGCGCGCGGGAAAAGGGAGATTTTCAGTTTGATTCGCAGCCTCCCTTTTCTATTCACAATCTGCTGACAGGCCTGATGAATCTAGATGCCCAGCCGGCGGCGCAAGTGATGGGACATGCGGTAAAGATGCAGTGTGAAAACTGCGGCCTTACCTATGCTCAGTTTGCTCAGATTGGACGATTTGGCTGCAGCTCTTGCTACCAGACTTTCGCCGACCGATTGGCTCCCTTGATGCGACGCATTCATGGCTCGACACAGCATGTTGGCAAAGTGCCTGCCAGGGCTGGCGGTTCAATTAAGCTGCAAAGGAGTATTGAGGAAATGAGAGAGTACCTGCAAAGCCTAGTTGAGCTGGAGGAGTTTGAACAGGCGGCACAGGTGCGTGATAAAATCCGCGAGTTGGAAGCCTGTGCCCAAAATGGGGGTGATGACCATGAAGAGCGCTGAAGGTGTCGGTTTGCAAAGTAGCAAATGGATGAGCGGTTTGGGACCTGACGGAGAAATTGTGATGAGTAGCCGCGTTCGCCTAGCCAGAAATATTCAGCAATTTCCTGTTCCTTTTCTGGCTGCCGACAGTCAATTAAGCAGAGTTACGGAGCAAGTGCTGGCAGCAAGCTGTTTACTGCGGGAGCAAATGGGCGATCTGAATTTTTTGCGGATGGATCATCTCGAGCCACTACAAAGACAGGTTCTAGTTGAAAAGCATTTGATTAGCCCACTGTTAATCAAGGAACCGCATAATTCTGCAGTTTTATTACGCGGCGACGAGGCTATCAGTATTATGGTGAATGAAGAAGACCACCTGCGGATTCAGTGTCTATTGCCCGGACTCCAGTTGGAGATGGCGCTGGAGGAAGCAAACTGTTGCGATGATTTGCTGGAAGCCAGCCTGGATTATGCTTATGATGGGCAATGGGGCTTTCTGACTACCTGCCCTACTAATGCGGGAACAGGACTGCGAGCATCAGTCATGGTTCACCTCCCGGCATTGGTATTGACAAAGCAGATTAATAGGGTACTCTCTGCCATTGCGCAAGTAGGGTTGGCAGTGCGTGGGATGTATGGTGAGGGGTCAGAGGTTGCGGGAAATCTTGTCCAGATTTCCAACCAGATTACACTGGGGCAAAGTGAAGATGAAATTGTTAAGAATCTCTCTGGTGTGACGCGGCAAGTTGTCGAACAGGAAGCGCAGGCACGCCAGATTCTTTTAAATGAGAGTCGCGATCGGATTTGTGACCGCGTTAACAGAGCCTTTGGAATTCTGAAGCACTCTTGGCTGATGTCGTCTCAGGAAGCAATGCAGCTTTTATCCGATGTGCGTTTAGGCGTTGATTTAGGCTTGATCAGAGAAGTGCCAGGCACCATTTTAAAGGAACTTATGGTGCTCTTGCGGCCGGCCTGCCTGCAATTGGAGGCCGGCCACGCCCTAGAAGGCATGGAGCGTGAACGGGAGCGAGCCCGTTTGATTAGCAGCCGGCTCATGCCGCAGGAAGATGCGGAATAAACGGAAGGAGGAAATGAAATGTTTATGTTTGGCCGGTTTACCGAAAGAGCGCAAAAGGTTTTAGTGCTTGCTCAGGACGAAGCTAAGCGGTTTCATCATAGTTTTGTGGGCACAGAGCATATACTGCTGGGCTTAGTTAGAGAAGGGGAAGGAATTGCGGCTAAAGTCCTCTTATCATTAGGGGTGGAGCTTGACAGTGTCCGTTCCGAAATTGAGAAATTGATCGGCAAAGGTGATCAGCGCTCCGCACCGCAGGGGGTGAACTATACTCCGCGCGCCAAAAAGGTGATAGAATTGGCGATTGAAGAAGGACAAAGCCTAGGGCACAATTATGTGGGCACAGAGCATTTGCTGCTAGGCCTGATTCGGGAAGGCGAGGGAATTGCGGCGCAGGTACTGACAAATCTGGGGGTGGATCTGACCCGTGGCCGCAAATCGGTTCTTGCGTTGCTAGGCAGCGGGGATGAGGCGCGGCTCCAGGAAGAAAGCACTAACCGCACTTCCGCGACGCCTACAGTCGACCAGTTTGGCAGGGATTTAACTAAACTGGCTAAAGAGGGAAAGCTGGACCCTGTCATTGGGCGAGAGATGGAGATTGAACGGGTGATTCAGGTTTTATCCCGCCGGACAAAGAACAATCCTTGCCTGATTGGGGAGCCAGGCGTGGGGAAAACCGCTATTGCTGAAGGGTTGGCGCAACGGATTATTGAGGTGCGTGTTCCGGAAACACTGAAAGATAAACGGGTAGTTACGCTGGAGTTGGCTGCGGTGGTGGCAGGCACAAAATACCGCGGCGAGTTTGAGGAGCGGCTGCGCAAGCTAATGGAAGAATTGCGCTCCGCCGGTAATGTGATCGTCTTTATTGATGAGCTCCATACCTTAATAGGCGCTGGGGCTGCTGAAGGTGCCATCGATGCTTCCAATATCTTAAAGCCGGCGCTGGCTCGCGGCGAAATGCAGGCGATCGGTGCCACCACTTTGGATGAATACAGAAAGCATATTGAGCGTGATCCGGCACTAGAGCGCCGCTTCCAACCGATAACTGTGGGTGAGCCCACAAAAGAGGAGTCGCTGGAAATCCTTAAAGGACTTCGTGACCGCTACGAAGCTCACCATCGGGTAAAAATTACGGATGAAGCGCTAAATGCGGCGGTCGCCTTGGCGGATCGCTACATTAGCGACCGTTTTTTGCCGGACAAAGCTATTGACTTAATTGATGAGGCGGCATCTCGGGTTAGGATGAAGGCTTACACTGCTCCGCCCGACTTAAAGGAGCTGGAGGCTAAGGTAGAGACGCTGCGCAACGAAAAGGAAGCGGCCGTCCGCGGCCAGGAATTCGAGCTGGCAGCTAAGCTGCGGGACAAAGAGCATCTGATGAAGGAAGAACTGCAGAATTTGAAGAGATCATGGGAACAGCGTAAATCAAGCGATACCCGCTCTGTGCTCACTGAGGATATTGCCCAAATTGTGGCGGCTTGGACTGGTATTCCGGTAAAGCGGCTGGAAGAAGAAGAAACGGAAAGACTTTTAAACATGGAGTCGATTCTTCACCAGCGGGTGATTGGCCAAGATGAAGCTGTAAAAGCAGTTTCGCGAGCCATTCGCCGAGCGCGCGCCGGGCTGAAGAGTCCTAAGCGGCCCATCGGCTCATTTATCTTCCTAGGTCCCACCGGTGTGGGTAAAACGGAATTAGCCCGAGCGTTGGCAGAGAGTCTCTTTGGCGATGAAGATGCCATGACTAGCTTGGATATGTCTGAGTATATGGAAAAGCATACTACATCTCGCCTGGTCGGCGCGCCTCCGGGTTATGTGGGTTATGATGAGGGAGGCCAGCTGACGGAAAAAGTGCGGCGCAAGCCCTATTCTGTCATTCTCTTTGATGAAATTGAAAAAGCGCACCCGGAAGTGTTTAATGTGTTGTTGCAGGTGCTGGAAGACGGGCGCCTTACTGATAGCAAGGGGCGCACCGTCGATTTCCGCAACGCCGTAATCATCATGACGTCCAACGTGGGTGCCACCGAACTGAAAAAACAGGCCACCATGGGTTTTAGGGCAGGGGACAGGGAAAAGACTTACGAGGATATGAAGAGCAAGGTGATGGATGAATTGAAGCGATCCTTCCGTCCTGAATTCCTTAACCGCATCGATGAAGTAATCGTCTTTCATCCATTGTCAGAAGAGCACTTAACGGAAATTGTGGATTTGATGCTGTTTGAGCTAGGCGGGCGCCTGAGCGACTATAAGATGGTGCTAGAAGTCAGTTCAGACGCCAAGGCATTGCTGGCAAAAGAAGGATATGACCCCACTTATGGAGCAAGGCCGTTGCGCAGAGTGCTGCAAAAGCGGATTGAGGACGAAGTTTCGGAGAGAATATTGCGCGGTGAATTTATCCAAAATGATACGATCTTAGTGGATGCGGCAGACGGGCGGCTGATTTTTGCTAAGGCTGAACCGGTTGTTGTCAAGCAAGAGTAGTAGGGGCGGGTTTTATACCCGCCCTTGCCGATTACAGAAACCGCACAGCGTCAAATTAAGAAAAATATCACAAAAAAGGCGCGAAAATCCTCGTAACAGAGAGCTAAATGATTAAAACTAATTTTTCTGAAAAAAAGGATTTTTATTTACTTCGTCGAAAACAGAGTAGTATTGTATTGTTAAATGCACAATAATTTTAGATACTTTTCTGTCAGGCAGGTGGGTTTTTATGAAAATTGCTGTTTCCGGCAAGGGTGGCGTAGGTAAAACCACTTTTTCCGCTAATTTGATTCGTGCTTTTGCCAAGCGTGGTTTTAATGTTTATGCGGTAGACGCTGATCCTGACGTGAGTTTAGGTGCCACTCTGGGGCTGCCGGCTGCTGAGTTGGCGGCACTGCGTCCGATTATTGAAATGAAAGCATTGATCGACCAGCGCACAGGCGGTGGCGGTGCCTTTTTTACGCTTAATCCCAAGGTGGATGACCTGATTGATGACTTTACGATTAAACAGGATAAAATCAGGTTTTTGCGCATGGGTTCCGTTAAACAGGGCGGCACAGCCTGCTATTGCAAAGAAAATTCCTTTCTATATGCAGTCCTAGCCAGCCTGCTGCTCGACAAAAATGACATGGTAGTTTTAGATATGAGCGCCGGCATTGAGCATCTTACCCGGGGGACAGCACGGGGAGTCGACTTGATTATTATTGTGACCGAACCGACGCGGGTATCTGTGGCCACGGCAAAAGTGGTCCAGAAACTGGCGAGTGAGCTAAAGATTCGCAACATTAAAGTGCTAGTTAATAAAGTAAGAACCGACAAAGAAAAAGAGTTTGTCCTTTCACAATTTACAGACCAGGAGCTTTTAGGGATGATTCCTTTTGACGAAGGGGTGTTGGCAAACGCCGTTGAAGAAGAAAGCGGTCTCTTGGCAGGTTCCGGTGTGATGCCCGGGATAGACGAGCTTGTAGAAAGCATTTTGGGGGAAAATTAAGCATCAAGAATTGCTTATATGGGAGGAAAGAGCATGTCGATGACAGCCTTTGATGAAATTTATGCCGGGGCCATAACTGATCAGTCAAAAGCTCCGAAAAAGCTGCTCCAACGTGCGTATAACGGCGCAATTATTGCCACCAGCTATGCTGAAATTCTGTTGAGCAAGGCAGTCAGAAAGTATGGACCGAATCTGCCGGTTGCTTATCCTGATACTGCTTACTATCTGCCGGTGATCAGTTCTCTCTCCGGTGTTAAAGTGACTAAGCTTGGTGAACTGCCACCCATTCTCAATAAGATGCGCCATCAGATAAGAGAAAGTCTGACCTTTGAAAACGCACGCCTTTGCGGGGAGGCTACCGCCTATGCAGCGGAAATCATTGAGGTGCTCCGCTACATTAATGGAGCCCAGCCCCACGTGGCACCGTGGACCGGCTATTTGCCGGATCCTATTTTGCGTAAATTTGGGATTCAACTTGTTGACTGGACTATCCCCGGGCAAGCCATTATCATAGGCAGGGCTAAATCCAGCGAAGCCGCCGCTAAGATAGTACAGGAACTGCAGGCAAAAGGGATGATGATTTTCCTGGTGAACGAAGTCATCGAGCAGTTACTGGAACAGAATATGAAGCTTGGTGTGGACTATATTGCTTTCCCTCTCGGGAATTTCACCCAGGTAATCCATGCGGTGAATTACGCCTTGCGTGCCGGGATGTCCTTTGGCGGCATTGCCCCCGGACTGCGCGAAGAACATCGTGACTACCAGCGCCGCCGTGTCCGGGCTTTTGTGCTTCATTTGGGTGAAATTGACGACGTGCAGGTTGCAGCGCACTTTGCCGCCATCTTCCTTGGCTTTCCTGTCATCTGCGATACCAAGCTGGAAGAAGAAATTCCTGACTGGTATGTTTCCCATCCTGATTATGACACTTTGGTTAAATACAGCCTGGAGTTGCGGGGTATTAAATTAAAAATCCTTGACATCCCCGTGCCCATCACCATCGGTCCAGCTTTTGAGGGCGAAACGATTCGCAAAGGTGACATGTATGTGGAAATGGGCGGCGGCCGGACTACTGCTTTTGAGCTTGTGCAAATGGTGCCTGAAGACGAAATTGTTGACGGCAAAATAACTGTCATCGGACCAGACTTTGATGAGGTCGAAGAAGGCGCCAGGTTGCCACTGGGCATCATGGTTAAAATCTATGGCAGGAAGATGCAGGTAGATTTTGAAGGTGTGCTGGAGCGACGGATTCACTACTTCATCAACTATGGCGAAGGGCTGTGGCACGTGGCTCAGCGTGACATCTGCTGGTTGCGCGTGTCTAAGGATGCTATTGCCAAAGGTTTCCGCCTGAAGCACTATGGCGAAATACTGATTGCCAAATTTAAGGATGAGTTCCCCGCCATCGTTGACCGCGTGGAAGTTACTTTGCTTACCGATAAGGAACAGGTGGACGAGAACATTAAAGTTGCCCGCGCTCGCTATGCGGAACGGGATAAACGCCTCCGCGGCCTTACCGATGAAGCGGTGGATGAGCTGTATTCCTGTATTCTCTGCCAGTCCTTTGCCCCGAACCATATCTGCGTAGTCGCTCCTGAGCGGGTAGGACTCTGTGGTGCCGTAAGTTGGCTTGATGCCAAGGCATCTTATGAGATTGACCCTAACGGCCCGAACCGTCCGATTAAGAAAGAGGGACTGATTGATGCTGAGAAGGGGATGTGGGAGTCGGTAAACGAGTATGTTTACAACAACTCCAATCGGAGCGTGGAAGAAGTCAATCTCTACACGCTGATGGATCAGCCCATGACATCATGCGGCTGTTTTGAAGCGATTCTTGCTATTGTTCCTGAAGCAAACGGATTGATGGTAACGACTCGCGAACATTCAGGCGCTACCCCTTGTGGCATGACTTTCTCCACTTTGGCCGGCTCAGTAGGCGGTGGCGTACAGGCTCCCGGGTTTTTGGGGATTGGGCGCTCCTACCTCTTGTCCAAAAAGTTTCTCAAAGCGGATGGCGGTCTGGCGCGCATCGTTTGGATGCCTAAAGAGTTAAAGGACTTTTTGGGGGATGACCTGCGCCAGCGTGCCGAAGAAGATGGCTTAGGCGCTGATTTTGTTGATAAGATAGCCGATGAAACAGTGGGTACAACGGGGGACGAAATTATGCCGTTCTTAGAAGAAAAGGGGCACCCGGCTTTGACCATGGATCCGTTGCTATAATAGGGAGGCCGGGCCGGGTTTAAGTCCGCCCGTCTCTTTTTTTTGCGCAGGAAATTTGCTTTAGGTTATTCTTTTTCGGTCAGATTAGAGTTCTTTGCACGAAAGGAGTCCAAGTCATGGGGTTAACCGGTCTTGAGATTTTCAAACAGCTGCCAAAAACTAACACCGGGGACTGTGGCTTTCCCACTTGCCTGGCGTTTGCCATGGCATTGTCTGCGGGCAAAACTTCCCTGGACAAGTGTCCCCACGTTTCCGAAGAAGCGAAAGAAGTGCTGGGGGCGGCTGCCGCACCGCCGATAAAACTGGTTAAAGTGGGCACGGGTGAATACGCTGTAGAAATGGGTGAAGAGACTGAACTGTTTCGTCACGACAAGCGATTCTACCATCCTGCCGCCATAGCAGTACTCATTAAAGACACCGAAGATGTTGCTGCCTGTGTGGCCGCTTTTAATGAACTGGAGTTTGAACGTGTGGGAATGCACTATGTTACTGACCTGGTGGCTTTACAGTGTGCTTCCGGCGATGCCGCCAAGTTTAAGGCTGCCGCCGAAACTGTGGCTGCAAACACCAACAAACCTTGCTTGTTAATCTGTCAGGACGCGGCTGTGATGGCAGCAGCGGCTACTGCAGTTGCCGCTAAGAAACCTCTTCTTTACGCAGCCACGAATGAAAACTATGAGGAGATGACTGCCCTTGCCCAAAAACTGGCTTGTCCGCTGGCTGTAAAAGGCAACGGCTTGGCAGATCTCTCCGAATTGGTGGAAAAAATTACTAAGCTTGGTCATAAGGAGTTAGTTTTGGACAGCGGCAACAGGGAAACAGCGCAAGTAGTGGCTGACCTGACCCAGATTCGCCGTTTAGCCGTGCGGAAACGTTTTCGTCCGTTTGGTTACCCTGCGATGGCGTTCACTACCAAGGAGGATTCTCTGGCAGAAATAACACAAGCCGGTGTTTACCTTGCTAAGTATGCCGGATTGATCGTTTTGCATGCCAACAAAAAAGCGGAACTGTTGCCGCTGCTCTCTTGGCGCCAGAACCTTTTTACCGACCCGCAAAAACCGATTCAGGTGGAAGCAAAAGCGGTGGCAATAGGTGATGTTACTCCCGACTCCCCGGTCTACATCACCACCAACTTCTCTCTCACCTACTATATTGTTGAAAGTGAAGTGGAAGCCAGCAAAGTGCCGGCTTATATTTTGCCGGTTAACACCGGCGGCGTTTCGGTCCTTACCGCCTGGGCTGCGGGCAAGCTAACCGGAGACTCGATCAATAAGGCGTTAAAGGAAAATGAGCTGGAGGTAAAAGTTAACCATAAGACTCTTGTTCTGCCCGGCTATGTGGCAGTTCTTTCCGGCAACACAGAAGAAGTCAGCGGTTGGAAAGTTTTGATTGGACCGCGTGAAGCTTCCGGTATCAGCAAATTCGCAAAAGAAAAATTTGCCAGATAGGAGCCTGTACCCCAGAAACCGGAGAAAAGGTGGCGCCAATGGATAAAGTAACCGTCTTTTTCTTTCCTGATAACCTAGTGGCCCATGTAGCGCCCGGCACATCACTGTTGCGGGCGGCCTCACTCGCCGGGGTGGAGCTTAAAAGTACTTGCGGTGGTGACGGCACCTGCGGCCGCTGTTTAGTGAAAGTCAAAGATGGCCGCGTAAGAGCGGAGAGTACCGGTAATATTTCTAAAAAAGCGAAACAGGCCGGACTGATACTGGCTTGCAAGACGCTGGCGGATGGCAATATTGTGGTGGACATCCCGAGAGATTCCCGACTTGATCAGCACCAGGTGCTACTTGACAAGAAAGATATTTTGCTGGAAGAGGAAGAGTCTTTGACTGCAGAATATCCCCTAAATCCTCTTTGCCGTAAAGTTAAAGTGAGTTTGCCTGAGCCTACTTTGACAGAAAACGCCTCTGATTGGACACGTCTGCAGGTGGTGTTGCGGAACGAATTGAACTGCCAGGCTATTCATATCAGTCTGCCTATTTTGCGCTCACTGCCGGAAACGTTACGCGGTAAAGACTGGCGTGTGACGGTGACGGTGGCAGAGCTAAACGGTTGTGCCGATGTGGTGCAGGTTGAAGCAGGCCATGAAGAGAGCAAATTCTTTGGCTTGGCCGTAGATATTGGCACTACTACGATAGTAGTATATCTTGTGGATTTAGATTCAGGTCTTAGTATCGGGAAAAAAGGGACTTATAACAAACAAGCCCGCTTCGGTGATGATGTGATCAGCCGGATGATTCACGCCAGTGAAAAAGCAAGCGGCTTGGACGATTTGCACAAAGCTGTGCTTGAGACGATCAACCAGCTTATTGCGGAGTTGCTTTCTCAGTATCAGGTAAATAGCCGGGATGTGCAGTTGGCGGTTGTGGCTGGCAATACCACCATGACCCATCTCTTTTTGCGTCTAAATCCCAAATATCTCCGGCTTGAACCCTATATCCCTCTGGCGACAGCTCCACCGCCCATTCGGGCGCAGGAGCTGGGGCTGCAGATTAACCCCAGCGCCTATGTTGTCTGTCTCCCCTCGGTTGCCTCCTATGTGGGCGGCGATATTGTGGCGGGGACTTTAGTGACCAAGATGGCTAAAGCCGAGGAAATCGTCCTGTTTATCGATATCGGTACAAACGGCGAAATGGTGCTTGGCAATCAAGATTGGCTGGTATCATCTGCTTGTTCCGCCGGCCCCGCTTTTGAAGGGGGCGGGATCACCTTTGGGATGCGCGCCATGCAGGGAGCAATTGAAAGGGTGGTCATTGACCGGAGCAGCTATGATGTTACTGTTTCCACGGTAGGCGGGCTAAAAGCGGTGGGAATTTGTGGTTCCGGCCTGATTGACTGCTTGGCTCAGTTTCGGGAAGCGGGGATTATTGACCGGGCAGGCAAGATGCAGACAGATATTGCTACGCCAAGGATGCGGCAAGGAGATGACAGTTGGGAGTTTGTCCTCGTCTTTAGCGAAGCGACGGAATGCGGCAAAGATATTGTCGTCACGGAGAATGACGTTAAAAACTTGTTGCGGGCTAAAGGAGCCGTTTATGCCGGGATTCGCAGTATGCTAAAAGCCGTTCAGCTTGGTGAAGAGAGTATTGATAAGGTGCTCATCGCTGGCGGTTTCGGCAACTACCTCAATATTCGTGATGCGATTATTATCGGTCTTCTACCTGATTTGCCGGCTGAAAAGTATACCTTTATCGGTAATTCTTCGGTGAAGGGGGCGCGGTTGGCCCTGCTCTCCCAAGAGGCTTTCCATGAAGCGCAGGAGTTGGGCAAAAAGATTACCTACCTGGAATTGTCTGCCGGTAACGACTTTATGGAGGAATTTATGGCGGCATTGTTTTTGCCACATACTGATCTGACGCTTTTTCCCTCGTTAGGCAAACAAAAATAACGTGATCCAGAAAGGATGCAATCGGATGGCCTTCAGAGCATTAAAAGAAAAATACAGAAGTAAGGTTGGCGAAGTCGTCTTAGGAGCTACAAAAGAACAGGGCGGCACCCGCGGCTACACTATTACCGTTGGTGGTGAAAGCGCCTTGCCTTTCTTGCACTTTGAAGGTGAAATCCCCAATCGCCCCGTAGTAGCCTTGGAGGTTAGGGATGTGGCTCCTGTTGACTGGCATGCCTGTTTTTCCAGATATTACGGAGACGTTTTTGCAGACCCTGTCGCTTGGGCTAAAAAATGTGTGGAGGAATTTGCCGCAGACCTAATAGTGCTCCGGCTGGAAGGGGCCGACCCCGACGGCAAAGATGCTTCTCCTGAGGATTGCGCCAAAGTTGTTCAAAATGTCTTGGCTGCCGTGGAGTGTCCGCTGGTTGTCTTTGGTTGCGGTAAGCCGGAAAAAGATAATAAAGTGCTACCGGCTGTAGCGGAAGCAGCGGTTGGTGAGAATTTGCTGATTGGCGTTGCCGAACAGGAAAACTATAAGTCCCTGACTGCTGCCTGCATGGTTCATAAGCACAATATTATTGCCCAGTCGCCGATTGATATCAATATCTGCAAACAACTTAATATTTTAATTACCGAAATGAACCTGCCCGCCAACCGAATCGTAATTGACCCCACCATCGCGGCAGTGGGGTATGGTCTGGAGTACGGCTATTCAATTATGGAGCGCGCCCGCAACGGAGCACTGCAGGGTGACAGTATGCTGGCGATGCCGATGATTGGCAACGTAGGCTATGAAGTCTGGCGCATTAAAGAAGCTAACTCCTCTATTGAAGATTTTCCCGGCTGGGGAGAGCAAGAGCCCCGCGGCATTCTGTGGGAAGCCACCACAGCGGGGGCACTCCTGCAAGCCGGAATGAATATTGTTGTCATGCGTCACCCAAAAGCTGCTGCCCTAGTAAAGGAAAATATTAGTGAACTGATGCAAAAAACCGAGTTGGAAAATTAACTCTTTCGGGGGCTTCATTTGAAAAAAGGCAAAAAGGAGGTTAATAATGTTTATCATCGGCGAGAGAATTAACGGGATGTTCAAGGATATCGCCCAAGCCATCCGGGACGGAGACCCGCGGCCCATCCAAGAGTGGGCTATAAAACAGGAAGCGGGCGGTGCCCGTTATCTCGATATCAATACGGGTCCGGCCGCTAAAGACCAGGTAAAGACAATGCGCTGGCTGGTGGAAAAAACTCAAGAAGTCAGCAATCTGCCTTTGGCTCTGGACTCCACCAACTACGACGCCATCGAAGCCGGCTTGGAAATCTGTAAGCATCCCGCCATGATTAATTCCGTCCCCGCCGAGTGGCCTAAAATGGAGCGCGTTTTTACCATGGCTCTAAAGTATAACGCCGCCGTAATCGGCCTGGCTATGAACGAGCAGGGCATTCCTAAAGATGCGGATACCCGCGTGGCGCTTGCTATGGAATTGGTGGCTGCCGCCGACTCCTATGGGCTTCCCATGGAGGACTTGTATATTGACCCGCTGGTATTGCCCTGTAATGTAGGTCAGGACCATGGACCCGAAGTGATGCAGACATTGCGTCAGGTCAAACTGCTTGCCGACCCGTCTCCCCGCACAGTGGTGGGACTCTCCAACATCTCGCAGGGGACGAAGAACAGAGAACTAATCAACCGCATTTTCGCCGCTATGGGCGTGGCAAACGGCTTAGATGCCGCGGTGGCAGACGCCTGCGACCATGAATTGATTGAAGCCATTGCCACCGCCAGAATTATTATGAACTTAGATATCTACTGTGACAGCTATGTGGAGATTTACCGGAAGCAACAGAAATAGAAGCATTACTACCGTAAGGGAGGAAGATCTGTTGAGTAAAATTGTTTACAATGAGTCTTCCGCTGTGACCAAGTATCCGCCCTGCCAGGGTGGCTGCCCGGTCCATACGGACGTCCAGGAGTACGTGCGACAGATTGCTGTCGGCGACTACGATAAGGCGGTGGCCGCCATTACGGCGCCAAATCCGCTGGCGTCCGTCTGCGGCATGATTTGTGCGCATCCGTGTGAAACGGAGTGCCGTCGCAAAGATGTGGATGAGGCGGTATCCATTCGCGCTCTAAAGCGATTTGCGTTGGAAAATGGAAACTGGCCTGAAGTAGAAAAAGCGGCAGTGACCCGTACTGAAAGAGTTGCCGTGGTAGGCGGCGGTCCAGCCGGCTTAGCCGCAGCCCGTGCGCTGGCGGAAGCAGGGGTGGCGGTAACCATTTTTGAGCGTTCCGCCGAAGCGGGCGGCGCGATCACCAACTTTATTCCCCATTACCGGCTGCCCATGGATTCTATGCGCAAAGACGTCTCTCGTGTGGCAGACTTGGGCGTAGAGATTAAGACTGGGGTGGAACTGGGCAAGAATTTTTCCATCGACGCGCTAGCCTCAGAGTACCAAGCTGTAGTGTTGGCATTAGGCCTGCCCACCAGCCGGGGCATCCCCATTCCCGGCTCCGATGCCGAGGATGTGCTTTTGGCATTGCCATTTTTAAATAGCGCCAAATACGATAATTTTAGCTTTGCGCCGGGACGAAACATTCTTGTTATCGGTGGGGGCAACGTGGCCATGGACGTGGCACGCCAAGCTATCCGCTGCGGCGCTGAAAGCGTCAAGCTGGCTTGCCTCGAGTGTGGCGCCACTATGCCTGCTTTTGCGTGGGAAATAGCTGAAGCGCTGGAAGAGGGCGTGGAGATGTTTCCTGCCTGGGGCCCGAAACGGATTATTACTGACGAGGCCGGCAAGATTACCGGGATGGAAGTGCAGGAAGTCCTCTCCGTCTTCGATGAGCAGAAACGCTTTAATCCTCGCTTTGGCACCGGCCTAAATATCATCCCGGTTAACACTGTAATTTTCGCGATTGGGCAAGGCAATGATAACTTGTCTTACCTGACAGAGTCCGGGATTGAGTTAACCGAACGCGGTATTTTAAAATACGATATGCGCACGATGCAGACCACCAGGCCGGGAGTGTTTGCCTGCGGCGAACTGGTTTTTGGCCCCGGTTCTGCGGTGAAAGCCATGTCCAGCGGTCAAAAAGTGGCTCTAGCCGTACAAAGCTTTTTAGACAATTTGCCCTTTGACGCTAATTTGGCTGACCGTTATGAAGTGCTAGGTATGCTTTCTCCCGCAACGGTGGAGAAGGTGAAGCGCAGCCCGCGGCTTTCGGTGCCGCTCCTTGACGAGCACACCCGTGTGCAGCATAACGAGCATGTGGAAATTGGCTATGACGAGCAGAAAGCGCTTTGTGAGAGTCGCCGCTGTATGGATTGCGCTGCGGGAGCCGAATGTATAGATGAAATTTGTGCCCTCTGCCTTACCTGTTTGCGCACCTGTCCTTATGGTGTACCCCAGATTGACGAAGACGGAATTTTCACTATTCGCAACGAAGAATGTCAGGCTTGCGGCCTTTGTGTTGGGATTTGCCCCGCTAGGGCCATTCGCTTCCGGGACAATTACGTCCAACACGCACTCGAGCAGCTGGGCGACGCTCTAAAACAGGCTAAAGGCAACGACAATCCCGCTACAGTCGTTTTCTGCTGCAGCTACGGCGCTTTTGCGGAGCGTGATTTCCAAAAGTACATCAATAATGGCAAACCGCAAAACCTGGCGATCGTGCGTGTTCCCTGTGTGGCGAAAGTGGAAGTGCAAAATATCCTAGAGGCTTTCGCACTTGGCGCAGAAGGCGTTTTTCTGGCCGGCTGTGAGCAGGAGGAAGAATGCTCCTATCATGATGCGGCTAAATGGGCCGGCAAGCGGGCCGGTCGTGCCCAGGAAATCTTGGCGGAGCTGGGGCTGGAAAAAGAGCGGATTGAATATCTAAGTTTGACACCCGCCGAGGTTAGAGACTTTGCTCCGGTGGCTGAAAGGTTTCTGACTAAGGTCGAGTCCTTGTTAAATGGTCGGGGGGGTGAAGAACAATGATTGTGGCTGAACGCAAACCTTTGTCCGAAATCATCAAAGCGGTAGCACCTTTTGAGAAGGTGCTCGTGCTCGGTTGCGGCGAATGTGTCACCGTCTGTATGGCAGGCGGCGACAAAGAAGCTAAGGAAACGGCTGCCGCCATGGTAATCGCCCGTAGCAAAGCAGGTAAACCGCTGGATGTGAAAACCCAGACAGTGGAGCGCCAGTGTGAATTTGAATACCTGGAATCGGCCCGCAAGCTGGTAGAAGAAGCAGATGTGGTAGTATCTCTGGCCTGCGGTGTGGGGATTCAGACGATGAACATCCATTATGCGGAAGTGCAGACTCTCCCGGGTGTGAACACGACTTTTATGGGCCTGCCCCTTCAACAGGGAGTTTGGGTAGAAAACTGTCTGGGCTGCGGCAACTGTGTTCTGGAAGAAACAGTGGGGATTTGCCCCATAGCACGTTGCTCGAAGAGTATGCTTAACGGCCCATGCGGTGGTTCTCAGGATGGCAAGTGTGAGGTTAGTAAAGAAACGGAATGCGGCTGGCATCTGATTGTGGAACGGATGATGAAGTTTGACAAATTGTCTGCTCTTGAGGAAGTTAAGCCTCCTAAAGATTGGGCAACGTCCCATTCCGGCGGACCGAGAAAAATGGTCAGGGAGGATGTGAAGCTGTAATGAGTATGAGTAATTTGCAGAAAGTATTTGCCAGCGGAGCGTTTGCCGTTACCGGAGAACTTGGTCCTCCCAAAAGCGCGGAGCGAAAAAAGATTGAGCACCACGCCCATCTGCTTAAAAACTGTGTGGACGCCGTTAACTTAACAGACAATCAGACTGCGATCGTTCGCACATCGAGCATCGCTTGCGGCAGAATCCTGATTGAAGAAGGGCTGGATCCGGTGATCCAGATTACCTGCCGCGACCGCAACCGCATTGCCATCCAGTCCGACGTCTTAGGCGCTGTGGCGCTGGGGATGAAGAATATCCTTTGTCTGCAAGGGGACCATGCCAACTTTGGCAACGAACCTAGCGCCAAAAATGTAAACGATCTGGATTCGATGAACTTGATTCAGTCATTGCGGAAAATGCGCGACGAGCAGCTTTTTATTGGCGGCGAGAAACTGGAAGCGCCCATAGATCTCTTTATCGGCGCGGTGGAAAACCCCTTTGCCGACCCATTTGAATATCGGGCTTACCGCCTGGCAAAGAAAGTGGAGGCAGGCGCAGACTTTATCCAGACCCAAGCCATTTTTGATATGGATCGCTTTGAGCTATGGATGGAAAAAGTGCGTCAACTGGGCATTCACAAAAAAATACCGATTATGGCCGGCGTCATTCCTATTAAGTCCCTTGGAGCCGCACGGTACATGAAAAATAATGTTTCAGGCATGATTGTCCCCGATGCAATCATTGACCGGATCAAGTCTGCCGAAAACAAGAAAGAAGAAGGCGTCAAACTCTGCGTTGAGATGATTGAACATCTTAAAACTGTGGAGGGGGTAGCCGGGGTGCATATTATGGCTGTGGCCTGGGAAGAAATCGTTCCTGAAATAACTGAGCGAGCCGGACTCCTGCCGCGTCCCAAATTTGACTAAAATTTCTGTTGAGGGCCTGATGAGATCAGGTCCTTTGTTTTTTAATCAGCGTTTCCTTTATGAAGTGGCGCACCCCGCAGGGGTGCGTTTCAAACCCGCCCTCACTAAGCCGAGGTGCGCTAGCAGGAATCTATTGTTTCAATAGGGAATTATGCTGGATAAAACATGCTAAAGGATGATTAGTGTGATCAGCGCTTTTTTTGTGGAAAATATCGTGTTTTTAAGGATTATTTACGCAAACCTGTTTTTTCTAACGGGATTTGCTATTCTCTTAAAATTAAATCGCGGTAGTGAGCTAAAAATTGCCAAGTGGCTATGGTTGTTGGCTTTTTATGCTTTTTCCTTCGGCTTGTATCTTCTTGTGCTCATCTTTCTGCAGCTTAAAGAACCAACTTTAACCGAGCAGGGATTGTTTGCGCTGCGCAGCCTCTCGCTCGGTTTAATTGCGTTTGCTTTTATGATGATTTTTTGGCTGGGCATCCGGCTTGTGCTTGAGATTTACCACATCAAGGCTCTCTACTGGGGAGGCCTGTTCATAAGTGTCGCCTGGACGTTGTCGGCAATCATTTTTTTGCTTTTTAGCAAAGAAGGGTTGTATATCGCCCTCATGGATAATCTTTCCCGCTATGTTTTCGCCCTGCCCGGCATGTTTTTGTCAGGTTATGGCTTGATGCTTCATGTAAAGGAAGTTGAAAGGTATAAAGTTCCTGCACTGGTTAAAAATATCAAGGGGCTGGCGTATACGTTTTTTGTCGGTGTTTTTCTGGTGGGGATGATCGCTAATCACCCGGTATTGTGGCCGGCACGAATTTTAAACGGTGAAACTTTTTTTAACGCGGTCGGATTGCCGATAATTCTTTTTCGCTCCATTCATTTAGCTTTTATGACTTATTTTGTGATAAAAATTGTGAGCGTTTTTGAAGTAGAAAGAGAACATCGCTTAGATGAGGCTCTGAAGCGCCAAGTGCTGGCGGAAGAACGTGACCGGATTGCCAGGGAACTGCATGACGGCATCATTCAGTCGATTTACGGCGTTGGCTTAAAGTTACAGCAGTTTTCAATTTTACGGGAAAAGAGAATTGCTGAGGCCGATAAGCAAATGGAGATGGCTAAGGTAGAATTAGACCAGGTTATTCAAGATATCCGTGCCTATATCGAAGAACTTCAGCTCGATTATTTTGCGTGTGTCTCTCTCAAAGAGGCAATGACGCAGCTGGTTGGAGAATTTAGAGAAAATGCAGTGATGGATGTGGAGTTTTCTGTTCAGGGGAAACAAGGTGGCGTACTTAACGTATTGCAAATAAATCATATTCTGCAAGTTATGCGGGAGTTGCTCTCCAACGCTGCTAAACATTCCCGCGCCTCAGTCGTGCGGATTAAGGCAATCTTTAGTGAGCAGGAATTAGTTATTCATGTCAGCGATGATGGTATCGGTTTTGATCCGGACAAATTGAAAAGTACGGGACATCCGGGGGAGAAACGGGGTCTCGAAAACATCTTCCACCGCGTGATGATCTTGCAGGGGAAAAGCATGTTTCATTCTGCGCCACGCCAGGGCACCCATTTTGAGTTTACTTTCCCATACAGCAAAGTAAGTTACTTGCAAACTGTCTTTGTTAAAGATTCTAAATATTTCCAGGCAGATAAGCTGGGGCAACAGAAAGGGGGCAAATAAGGTGATTAGAGTCATGGTTGTTGATGACCATGCCGTTGTGAGGATGGGTTTAAAAGCACTGCTCGAGCTGTATGATAATTTCAATGTGGTGGGAGAAGCGGAAACAGGCGAAGAAGCGGTGGAGCTTGCCAGGCGGGAAAAGCCGGCTGTAGTCATTATGGATATTCGTTTGCCGGGGATAAGTGGCATTGAAGCATGCCGAGAAATTAGAGCTGAGCTTCCTGAAGTCAAAGTTATTATGCTTACTTCTTATGCTGATGATGAAGCGGTCTATGCCTCCATCATGGCAGGTGCTTCCGGTTATATGCTTAAACAGATCGAAAACGATAAGCTGCTTAAAGCGATTGAGCGGGTGGCCAAGGGCGAATCGTTGCTTGATCCCAGCGTTGCCGCCAGAGCTCTTAGCCGAATGAAAGCCATTGCCGCGGAAAAAGAAAATGAAGCAAAGCTGACAGAAACGGAAAGAAAAATTTTGCAACGCATCGCCGAAGGGCATACTAATCAGCAGATTGCCGATCAGCTCTTTTTGGCGGAAAAAACGGTACGCAATTATGTCTCCAAAATCTTTGCCAAACTTAATCTGGCCAATCGGGCGGCGGCAGCAGCCTATGTGGCCCAGCGCAAATCAACCTTTAGCGAAAAGGAGTGATTGCGGTTTCATTGCTTAGCGGAAACAAAACACTGAAAAGATGAAGAAAGAAAAACTGTATTAAAAAAGGAAATTTGCCGGAGATGCTGAATATTGTATTAGGCACTTGTAAGAGCCTCTGCCGGAGTGTGGCTATCGAAGGTATTGCCGTTTGCTTGAGCTGCACGGCTGATGGGCAGTATGAAATAATCATCAAGGGTGGTGAAGAACATGAAAGAAGCCAAGCGTAAGACTGTGGCAAACGGGAGAAAAGCAGCCAATGTGGTGCCCTTTGAGCAGGATGCCGGGTTTTATCTGCAAAAAGGCATGTTCTATTACCAGAAAAATCGTTCTGATAAGGCAATCCGTTTCTTTCGGAAAGCGGTGAGCGTTGACCCAAAGAATCCCTTTACGCACTACAATCTTGCTTGTGTTTTAAGTAAACTTGGCCGCCTTAAAGAGGCAAATAAAATTTTTCTGCATATTGTCAGCGAGCTTGATGGCATGATGGCAGACTGCTATTTTCTGCTGGCCATTAACTATGGACTGTTGGAAGATTTGGGTAAATCACGAGAATATTTAATGCGCTACTTGCAGGAGGCTCCTGAAGGGGAGATGTCCTCGGAGGCAATGGAGCTGTTGACGAGCATTGATGAGGATTTTACCTTTACCGGGCTGTCGGCCTATTCGGAGCGCGACCTGGCGCTTGAGAAAGTTTTGCAGGCAGGAAGGACTGAGGATTTAAACAGATTATATAGCAGTAACCTGGGTTTTCGCAAAGCGCTCAATAATCGTCTATACCATGGCTCAGACCAATTTAAAGAGGATATTATCCGTTTTTATGGAGCACTGAATGCACAAGGAGCCCAGAAGGCATTGCGGGACTTTGTTAAAAACCCTTGGATCAAGGAGCGTTTCCGTCAGTTGGCTTTGCTTGAGTTAAAGGGTACGGAAGATAGCAATAAAGTGCAGATTTTTATTAACGGCGCCCGGCAAGAGATGGATTTAGAAAACTACCCAATCAAAAAGCCTGCTTGGCGCAAAGAATGGCAGCAGGTGATAGATTGCGCCATGAAAAATATGCGTAAAAGCGATTGCTACGCAGAGGGTTTTTTTGACGATGTGCAAGCTATCTGGTCTGATTTTATCAATACTGTTTATCCGCAGACTCCCCGTATTGTCAAAACTGCAACATGGGCGGCGGCACTGGAATACAGCTTGGCGCGCTTCCATTTTCTTGATCTTACCCAGAGGGAATTGGCGGAGGAGTATGGTGTGTCTGTGACAAGTATTTCTGAAAAGTACAAGAAAATCAACGCGGCTCTGCAGATTGACGAAAAAGGACACAGAAATATGCTGGAATATCTGAAGAGCGAATATGACTGACCTTGCGGCACAAACGAGTGTCAGATTGCGTATAATATAAAGATCCTCCTTACATAGCAGGTAAGGAGGTGTTTTTTTGCAGCTTAAAGATATTTTGCAGATTGCAGCCTTTGTGCCCGTCTATACCGACGGAAAGGGTCAAGGGTTAGAAATATATTATCGTGACGGTACTGTAGGTTGGCAAGGTATAAGTCTGCATTCATTTATCTGCCGTATGGCGCGTGTTTTTACAGTAAATGTGCGCGAGGCGCGCCGCAGACACGCGCCGCTCGTGGGTCAAAAGAATTTAATTCCTCTGGTTTTAGAGCCATTTCTTGTTTATGTGCCGATAAAAGTGAGAACACCCCTGATAAGCGGGGATCCAGCCTATGGCTATTTTCGCTTGCGCTCCGTGCAGCAAGTGGCCGAAACTCCCGGCTCTTGTACGCTTCTTTTGGAAGGGGGGCAACAAATCTCTGTCATTCAAGCTGTCCGCACAGTCCGCAGCCGTTTACGCTCCGCCCGGAAGCTGGAAGCCCACGCGCTGGAACAGCTTTGCCAAGTGATGGAGGCCGAATCATGTGCTATGTTCTTGTGCCGGAAAGTGCACGGTTTTCCTGCGTCGCCCTCTTCACCCTAACCCTTCTTACCCTAGCCATCACATGAGGTCGGCCCTCACCCTAGCCCTCTCCCGCAGGGAGAGGGGAATTTGTCGGGATGGGAGAAGGGAACGCTTATTGCCCTCGTTTGTACGATGTAGGGGCGGGTTTCAAACCCGCCCAAGCAGATGATTGATGCTATTTTCAGGGTAGACACCCATGCCACCACAAAGACGAGGCACCATCAGAAGGATGAAAATACGCCTCAGCTGGCCCTCACAACTAGCCCTCACCCGCAGGGAGAGGGGAATTTGTCGGGATGGGAGAAGGGAACGCTTATTGCCCTCGTTTGTACGATGTAGGGGCGGGTTTCAAACCCGCCCAAGCAGACGGTAGAGGCTATTTTCAGAGTAGACCCCCATGTTACTTGCAGTTGCTCTAAACACTTCCAGATATTGTTGACTTTCACAGAATGCGGAAGCGAGCGTTAAGTGTCAGCAGCGTTTAGCGAACGGGAATTCGCAGCGTTAAGACATGCCAACGGTTCACATGCAGTAAGCCCAGAGGTTTTGGCATGTTAGCGAGAATGACAGTTCGTAGCTGCGAAAACGTGCGAGCGTAGCATTTGAGGAAGGCTACATTGCCCAGAATGCTTCAATGTATCATCCCCGGTGTCATGTGTGGGTAAGGACTAGCTCTGGGAGAGGGATAGCGTGAGGGCAATGGGTGATGGCTCCGTTAGTATTATCCTGTCGGCAGGAAAAATGGCAGTCATATGGAATAGTAGCAAAAGGAAAAGAAAAAGAGGTGTCGGAGATGGAACTGCGCAATCTAACGGAGAAGTTAGTCTGGCAACGACTAGATGAGGTACTAAAAGAGCAAGAAGCGGAGTACTGTGCCTGTGAGCAATGCCGGTTGGATATTGCCGCGCTTTCTCTCAACCAGCTGCCGCCCCGCTATGTGGTTACACAGCGCGGCGAGACATTTTCCAAGGCCGATATCCTGGAAATTCAGCGTTATGTGGACGTGGTGGCTGCGGTCACAAAAGCGGTAAACATGGTCAAAAGAAAACCTCATCACAGCAAACTCTAGCTGACAAAACTGGGAAATCCTAGTATAATGAAACTAATACTGGGAGGTAGCCAATTTGTCCCTGGATGTACTGGTCAAAAAAGCGGCGCGGATTCTAAGAGGGGCTAAATATACTGTTGTTTTGACGGGTGCCGGCATTTCCACCGAAAGCGGCATTCCTGATTTCCGCAGCCCGGGAACGGGGCTTTGGGAAAAGGAAGACCCGGCGGGTTTCACGATTGACAGCTTTTGCGGCGACCCGCGCGCCTTTTATCGTCGAATCCTGCCTTTGCTGCGACTAATTGAGCAAGCGCTGCCTAACGAGGGCCATAAGTCTCTGGCTTTGCTGGAGGGGAGCGGCATGGTCAAGGCAGTGATTACGCAAAATATTGACGGCCTGCATCAGGCGGCAGGCTCTGCCAGAGTTTTTGAAGTGCACGGTTCTTTTAAAAAGGGAACATGCCTTTCTTGCCATAAAAAGCATAATTTGGCTCTGCTGGCTGTGGCTCTGGAGCGCGGTGAGGAGCCAGCTTGCTTGGCTTGCGGCGGCGCGGTAAAGCCGGATGTGATACTTTTTGGCGAAGAGTTGCCGCCTGCCTTTCAGCTTGCCCAGCGAGAAGCACTAAAATGCGACTGTATGCTCGTGGTAGGCTCGAGCCTGCAAGTGGCACCGGTCGGTTATTTGCCGCGGTATAGTAAAAACTTGTTGATCATTAATCGGGGTAACACGCCTTATGATGATTTAGCCCGGGTTGTCATCAATCAGCCGGCAGGCGAAGTATTGCCGTTGCTGGTCGCAGAACTGGGACTGCAAAATTTTTTATGGTAAAAGTTCACGCGAAGAAGGGTTTTCGCCTTTTGTGAAGAAAAGCACAAAGCAGAGAGTAGGTGGGAGAGATGATGGAGATGCCTAAAGGGCGTCTGTTTGCCGTGCTGTTGCTCGCTCTGTCTGCCTTTTTCTATTTTATGCCGTTTGCTTTTATAGTATTTTTGAGCAACTTATTTCCTAGACTGTTGGCAGAATGGTCCTGTTGGCTATTTTTTATCCCGGCTTTTCTGCTGCCGTATTATTATGGCAGCAAAGGCGTCAGGCTGGTGGGTGTTTTTACTGTGCTTGTGCTGGGAATGATGTATTATCTGTTTACCTTTAACAGAACGATGAGCACCCATTTGCTGCATTGGCTGCTTACTCTCTTTACGACCACAGCCATAGCTTTTTGGGTGGGGATTTTTGTGGAAAGATTTTCCCGCTCTGCCGCCGATGCAAGGGAGCAGAATTTACAGTTAAAATCCCTTTTTGCAGCAAGTGAGCTTTTTGCCTTTTCCTTGGATCCCCAAGAGGTTTTAAACCAGAGCCCTGAGATTATTCGGGAGACACTGGGGTTTGACAATGCGGATATCTGGCTGCTGGAAGGGGAGAACAGCCTGCGACTGGCGGCGAGTAATTTGCCGCCCGTTTTCGGGGCGCCAGACACCTTCCCCGCAGACCGCTGCCTGCCCGGGCTGGCTCTCTCAAGCGGTGAAGGAGTGTTTATTGAAGAGCCGCTGATAGACGAGCGAATTGAGAACAAAGCTTGGCTTAACCAGCTTAAGTATCGTTCTTCGGCAGCTCTTCCCCTGATTCACCGTGGTGAAAAGCTGGGCGTGCTTATTGTGTCCAGCATGAAAAAATATAAGTTTACGTCGGAGCGGCGGGAGTTGCTGCGAACTTTTGTGAATCAATTGTCGCTGCACATTAAAAACGCGATGCTTTACCGGGAAGTGCAGCAACAGGCAATTATAGACGAAGCAACCGGTTTGTATAACCATCGTCATCTAAACGAGTATTTGGATAAAGAAACAAAACGGGTGGACAGGGAAGGGGGACAGCTCAGTCTGTTGATGCTCGACCTGAATTATTTTAAAGATTATAATGACATGTATGGACACCCGTCCGGCGATCTTCTGCTAAGGGAGTTTGGCGAAGTGTTGCGGGCTGCTGTACGGGAAACAGATGTAACTGTCCGCTATGGCGGAGATGAATTTGCGGTTGTTTTGCCGCAGACAGATGGTTTAGGAGCGGAGCAATTGTCTGCACGGGTGCTGGAACAGCTTAACGAACACCGTTTTTCCGGTTTTGAAAAGATTGTCGGCGGTGTGCTGACGGTTTCTATTGGCAGATCCACTTATCCCGACCCGGCTAAAAGCAAAGTGGAACTGATTAAACTGGCCGATGATCAGTTATACAGAATGAAAGAACTGTGGCGAGAGGCGAGAAAGATTTCTTCCTTAGGAAATAACCACATACAAGAAAAAATAAACTCAACCGGCTGAGCAGTTTAAAAATTCCGGGAGGGTTTATTTTTTTAGCATAGGAAATTATATCGTTCAGGGACGCTACGATCCTATGCGTTGGGGTTTGTAAGGGGCGTGCCCCTTACTCTTGCGGGGTGCTCAGGGTCCGCAGACCCGCCGAAGGGGCGGCAGCCCCTAGCGGATAAAAAAGACGCGTCAGTTGATAGAAAACGCGAAGCGTCTTTTTTATTAGCATAGGAAATTATATCGTTCAGGGACGCTACGATCCTATGCGTTGGGGTTTGTAAGGGGCGTGCCCCTTACTCTTGCGGGGTGCTCAGAGCCCGCAGGCTCGCCGAAGGGGCGGCAGCCCCTAGCGGATAAAAAAGACGCGTCAGTTGATAGAAAACGCGAAGCGTCTTTTT
>Ga0208372_10045_pt1 | contig 64173 bp, 75 predicted proteins | sample Subbio2Dec_QV11A_FD_184832 | JGI IMG/M metagenome (GOLD analysis project Ga0208372, IMG submission 184832) | Serpentinite rock and fluid subsurface biosphere microbial communities from McLaughlin Reserve, California, USA - CR12Dec_QV11A (SPAdes) | ecosystem: Environmental > Terrestrial > Deep...
AGATGAACTTCGCTTCGCTCGCCCTTGATTTCTGCCTAACGTATACTCCACTATGCAAGTTGTATGGGAATATTTGGTTCACGAAGAAAACGAAAATCGCTGTCTTGACAAAGGGGACACATTATACCTGTTTGGCGGCGGAGTCGATGTAAATTAGGAAAAATCACAACAAGCTCTCATATTGCTGCCTGCCGAACAGAATGCGGCGAATCTGCACAAGATCTCCGATGATCACGAAAAATACTATATAACTCTCTACGACCAGATAGTGATAACCGCGCAGACGCAGCTGTGTATCCCGGGCCAGAGGGCACCGCTTGGGCATCTCAGACAGGCTGTTAATTTTCTTGACTAACAGGTCATAATACCGGAGCGCAGCTTGAGGGGATAGCGTATTGAGATAATCCACGATCTCATCCATATCCTCCTGCGCCTTGGCTAGAATGATGACCTTATACTGTTCCATGGACTTTGCGCCTCAGTTTTTTAGCAAACTCGTCAAAATCCACGCCTGTTTTGCCTGACATGGCCTCCGCCTCCGCCTCGGCCAGTTTCGCATAAAGCTCCAGCTGAGCCTCGCGCCGTTCATACATCTCCATGCTCATAATCACCATATCGCCCGTGCCATTTTTGGTAATATATACTGGCTCCCTAGTCGACTTGCACAAGTCAGAGATTTCATTCGCGCTGTTCCTCAAATCAGATATCGGTCTAATATAAGGCATAATCTCACCGCCCCCACTCTTAATATGCATCAATATAATAGCATAATATTGCTAATCAAGTCAAGGAGATGAATCTACGGTCATACATTCGGTAGCTCCCGGTCAGGCAAGCAATACCCTCAGCTTGCGGCTCTTTTAGTTCAGTGCAAACAGCTTACTGTTCTGTGAGGGCAGGGTGCGGCAACTGGCTCAAGTCCTTTAAACCAAAATACTTCAAAAAATCCTTGGTTGTGCCATAGAGAATGGGGCGGCCAGGCGCGTCCTTGCGACCCACAGTACGGACAAAGCGTCGTTTGAGAAGTGTCTCCAGTACGCCGTCCACTTTCACGCCGCGAACAGATTCAATATCAACACGTGTCACTGGCTGACGGTATGCGATGATGGCTAATGTTTCCAGGGCTGCCTGTGAAAGAACATAGCTTTTCTCTCCCTTAAACATTGTTTCCAGCACCGGTGCCAATTCCGGCTTCGTTCCTAACTGGAACCCCCTGGCAATTTCCATCACTTGGAGACCACGCTCTGCTTTGGAGTATTCTTCCTGTAACTGCCGCAGAGCCTCACGCACATCTTTTATTGCTACGCCCATAATCTCCGCAAGCTTATCTGGGGGCAGAGGTTCCTCAGTCGTAAAAAGCAATGCTTCCACCAGCGGTTTAATTAACACCTTCGCCACCTCCAGAATTTTGCCTGTGCGCCACCAGTAAACTGCCGAAAGGATCAGACTGCCACACTCTGATTTTGCGGATCCGCACAAGCTCCAATAGCGCAAAGAATGTCACGATAATCTCTGACAAGCCGGCACCACGAGGAAAGAGCGCTAAAAAATCCACGCCCTCTTTTTTCCCACGTAACATCTTCATAATATATTTGACTTTATCATGAACAGAAAAATCATCCGGAGCAATCTCATGGGGTTGCTGCTCTCTTTTTGCCAGCAGCCTTTGAAACGCTTCCACCAGCCCAGGCAAAGCGACGGCGCTCGCGCCTGCTTCCTCAGCCGGATTTACCAATACAACTTTTCCTCCGGAAAGAGAGCGGACAAAAACACGTTTTTGAGCTTGCTCATAGCTGCGCAATTCAGTAGCAACAGCTTTAAAATGTCTGTATTCCAACAGGCGTTGTACCAGTTCTTCCCGGGAATCGATCGTTAAATTGAGCTCTTCCAGATCTTCAGCACTTTCGACGGTAACAGGCAGGAGCTTTTTCGACTTTAGCTTTAAAAGTGTTGCAGCCATGACCAAAAATTCCGAGGCCAACTCCAGATTCACTTTCTGCATGGCCTGCAGATAAGCGAGATACTGGGCTGTAATCTCCGAAATGGAAATTTCGTAAATATCTACCTCAGCCTTCTCTATCAGGTGAAAAAGCAGAGCAAAGGGTCCTTCAAACACAGGCAAACTCACTTGATATTCCACCGGTATCTTCCCCTCTTACAGAGTGAGATTCATGGCGTCGCGCACTACTTCCATAGTTGCACCCGCGACTTCCTGCGCCTTTTTGGCACCTGTCTGCAAAATATCACGAAGATATTCCCGTTTTCCCTCCAACCGTTGACGACGCTCATAAATTGGCTCCAGATAAGCTACTACCTGTTCACCTAACAGTTTTTTGCACTGCACACAGCCGATCTCGCCCTTACGACAAACTTCTGCCACATTAAGCAATTCAGCAGCATTAAACACTTTATGAAAGGCAAAGGCAGTACAAATATCAGGGTTACCCGGATCTGTTTTGCGTTGTCGGCCCGGGTCTGTAAGCATTTGGCTGACCTTTTTGCGCACTTCTTCCGGATGTTCCGACATTTCAATGGTGTTGCCATATGATTTGCTCATTTTCCGTCCGTCTATACCGGGCAAGAGTTTGACCTCGCTTAAGATAGTCGCTGGCTCGGGAAATACCGCGTCCTTATAAAGGAAGTTAAAGCGACGCGCGATTTCCCGGGTCATTTCAATATGCGGCGCCTGATCCTCGCCCACCGGCACGGCATCTGCCCGATAAACTAAAATGTCGGCGGCCTGAAGGAGAGGATAACCTAAAAATCCGTAGGTGGCCAGATTTCTCTCCCGCAATTGCTCAATCTGGTCTTTGTAAGTAGGAACGCGCTCAAGCCATGAAAGCGGCGTAACCATCGAAAGCAAAAGATGCAATTCGGCATGTTCTTTCACGTCAGACTGGCGAAAAATTACATTCTTTTCCGGATCCAGACCGGCGGCGAGCCAATCGATCAACATCTGGTAAGTGTTTTCGCGAATCCCTGACGTATCCTCGTAAACGGTGGTCAGAGCGTGCCAGTCTACTACAGAAAAAAAACAATGATATTGCTCCTGCAATTTTACCCAGTTATCTAACGCCCCTAGCAGATTGCCAAGCTGCAACCGACCTGTGGGACGCATTCCGCTCAGAATTACTTTCTTCTGTTCCATGATGAATAACCCCTTTCTAAAAACCGGTCAGCAGCGAAACGAGCGTTGAGATCACGTTATGTGCCACGTTAAAAAGCGGCCCGAGGATTGTAGATAGCGCTCCGGTAAAAATTAATAAGATCAAAATCAGGGGGCCGTATTGATCCAGTTGGCTTAACTTATAAGCCGTCTGCCGCGGCAGGAAATAGGCGAAAACTTTCGAACCGTCTAACGGCGGCAGAGGAAACAGGTTAAAAATTCCCAACAACAGATTGTACCAATAGAGCTGAACAATGATGCCGCCGAGATGACCATCCCTAAAAAGAGGGCTTGTTGACAACAGGAACATGGATACGAACGCCAAAATGAAATTGGTCGCAGGTCCCGCCAGCCCCACCAAAAACATCCCGCGGCGGCGGTCACCTCTAAAATACATGGGGTTCACCGGCACAGGTTTCGCCCAGCCGAAACGAAAAATCAATAACGCCAGCGTACCCAGCGGATCCAAATGCTTGAGTGGATTTAAGCTAAGGCGGCCTTGGTCTTTTGCCGTGGAATCCCCCAGCCGATAAGCCATAAAAGCATGGGCAGCTTCATGCAGGGTAATAGCCAAAATCAAGGCAGGAATCCGGTAAAGCATTTCCACCCCACCACCAAAAAAATTAGGCATCATTCTTCTCCTTCATCGCAAACAGTTTCCGGGCCAAAGATAATTCTTCTTCACGGTTCAAGACTTGTCTATCCAGCCGAGCATCTTTTAGTGCCAATAAAACTTCCTGAAAAACCGGTCCCGGCAGATAACCCTCGGCCAACAAATCACGGCCACCCACATCCGGCTTGATGTGCCGCAACTTCTCCCAATACAAAGATGTGCTCTCCCAAATGCGGCTTAAACTGTTCTCTGCCTGCAAAATAAGCAGCACTTCTGCCGGCAGTCCGCTAAATAAATGGTAGAGTTCGCTGTTTTTCAGCGATTCCGGCGTCAGTAGCTTTGTCAAAAGCTGCGGAACAGATTCTACCGCTGCGAGCACCCGTTCCACTTCATTTCGGGGCAAGCGCAGCCGCCTGCAAAGGTGACGTGCTTCCTGAAAAGGCAGCTCCAACATCAGCGCTGCCAGATAAAGCGCAGACGGTGATACTGCTGCATCCGGCCAGTTACGTCCAGCCCAGGCAATCATTTCACGGATTGAGGTTAAGCGATTTTTCAGTTTTTCGCTATAGCAAACTCCCGGGAAAAGCAATGGCGCAAGTTGCAGTTCAAAGTAGCGGATCAGGATTTCCGGAGTTTTTTCTTCCAACAATGCCAACTGGATTTCGTCATATAGCCGCTCTTTGCTTACCTTCTCCAGAACGCGAGTCTGGGCAGCGTTTTCCAAAAGCGACAGGGTTGTTTCTTCCAGACGAAAACCGAAACGCTGTTCAAAACGAACGGCACGCAGAACACGCAACGGGTCTTCCACAAAGCTCAAATTATACAGGACACGGATTAAGCCTTTTCCCAGATCGTCTATGCCGTGGAAAAAATCAATCAGCGTGCCAAACTCCGAAACTTTTAAACTGCAAGCTAAAGTGTTGATCGTAAAATCCCGACGGAATAAGTCATTTTTCAAACTACTCTGCTCCACCTCCGGCAGTGCGGCAGGCCGGGCATAAAATTCCTGGCGGGAAGTGACAAGATCAATTTGAGTCCCCCCGGGAACAACGATGGAAGCAGTGCCAAATTGTTCATGGGTAGTTAACTGACCACGCAATAATTCGTTTAATTTTTCGGCAAAAGGAATCGCCGCCGGTTCCACCACCAGATCCAAGTCGTGGTTTGGAATTTGTAAAAGCAGGTCACGGATAAAACCGCCCACCGCAAAAACGCGCACATTTTCCCTTTCTGCCTTTTGTCCCACAAGCAGCAACAAACTCTGCATTTTCTTGGGCAAGCGGGCGTTAATGAGCGGAGTCAGATCGTCCCCGGCGGCAGGCAAGCAACGCCCGCTTCCGCAACGGACTTTTTCCCCGCCTTCCATATTTCTTAACACATCGGTGCGCGTCACAATCCCAATAATGCCCTCGCTGTCAGTAACCGGCAGTCGACCCACATTGTGCTCAATCATCAGCTCTTGAATCTTACGCACAGGCAAATCATGAGCGACCGTTAAAGGCCGCTTGTTCATATATCCCTTCACCGGCGCGTGACCTAAGCCGTGATGCGATGCCTTCTCAAGATCTCGCCGGGAAATAATCCCTGCCAAGCCTTGTTGATCAACTACGGGAAAGCCGCTGTGGCCGTAACGCAACATTAGTTCTCTGGCTCGCTCAACTGAAGTATCTGGTGAAATAGTTCGCACCGGCACCGACATAATCTCCCTGGCAATTTTTACCGGCGAAACTTGCTTATAGAGAGAGCCAACCAGAATATCGCGAACTTCCATGACCGATTTTTCCCGCACGGTGGCCGACGCAGCATTTTTGTGCCCTTTGCCGCCCAGCGGCGCCAGCACCAGACCCAGATCAAGATAATCGAGGCGACTGCGGCCCACTACGTAGATGCGCTCCTCCATTGCCACGACAGAGAAAATCACATCCACAGCTTCCATTTCCAACAGCCTATGAGTTAGCAGTGACAGCCCACCCACATATCCGGCACTTTCCGCTGTCGCCACCGCTACCCGAACACCGCGCAGTTCATGATATTCTGTGGAAGTTAACAAAGCATCCAGCATGGTCCGCTGTTCGTCGCTCAGCGGCCGATTCAGAAAGTGATTCACAACCTTCAGATTAACGCCTGAGTGCCACAATCGCCAAAGTGCTTCCACATCTCTGGCTGTGGTAGTCTCAAAGGTTAGACAGCCTGTATCTTCATAAATACCTAACGCAAACAGCGTGGCTTCAAAAGATGAGAGCGGAATCTCTTGCTGGTAAATTCGCTCGAGCATTATTGTGGTGGTGGAGCCTACTTCTGCCAAGACTAACAGTTGAGCGCTCAAATCCTCATCTGTATCTGGATGATGGTCATAAAGATGGATTTCGGTAATCTGCTCCAGCAACTTGCCAAACGGACCAATTCTATTTTTCTGCCTAGTATCAGTTACTACCAGACTATTCACTTGCGACAAATCTATTTCTTTCTGGCTTTTTAAATGGAATGTGTCTTTATAAAGGGAGACAAATTCACGGACATTGAGATTTAACGAGCCAGGCACTACTAAGCAAGCGTCCGGATAAAGCTTGCCGGCAGCTACCATGGAAGCTAAAGCATCAAAGTCTGCATTCTGATGTGTGGTTATTACCTGCATCCTGCTCCTCCCTTCAAATCGACTTGTTCGGTTTTAAGCTACCATGTGCGATTCGCCTTTCAGGCGAATACTCGTACGGCACTCAAATCGTTGAACGGACGGTTTTGGGTTACGGCAATTCACTTGCCGCAACCCAAAACCGTAGGCGTCAGTCGGGGATTGTAAACCACTACTGACAGCCTTGTACTTGGTAACCCGCCACTTAAGAAGTGGGGGGACTGACGCCGTCGTTCAAATCTTTCCCCATTATACCATAAAAGAACAATTAAGTAACTTGTCTCACAAATGCATTGTGTTTAACTTGTGATAATGTCTCCTCGTAATTAACTTGATAAAATGTAACTATGATGAGACATTGAAGCATTCTGGGCAATGTAGTCTTCCCCAGATGCTACGCTCGCACGTTTTCGCAGCTACGAACTGTCATTCTCGCTAACATGCCAAAACCTCTGGGCTTACTGCATGTGAACCATTGGCATGTCTTAACGCTACGAATTCCCGTTCGCTAAACGCCGCTGACACTTAACGCTCGCTTCCGCATTCTGTGAAAGTCAACAATGTCTGGAAGGGTTTAGACGCAAGTAGCAAGGGTATCTACTCTGAAAATAGCATCTTCCATCTGCTTGGGCGGGTTTGAAACCCGCCCCTACATGCTACGAGCGAGGGCATAAGTGTTCCCTTCTCCCATTGGTGTCTGTGAATCGGCTATTTCGCCGATTCAAACGAGTCCGACATCTGACCTCCGACATCTAGCAATGGGAGAGGGCTAGGGTGAGGGCTAGCTGTGGCGCATTTTCATCCTTCTGATGGTGCCGCAAGCGGCATGGGGGTCTACCATGAAAATAGCACCCTAATTCCCCTCCTTTGGAGGGGTGGTGCGTAGCACCGGGGTGGTCCAATTCGGGACAGCTTTGCCCCTGAACTGACGGGGCATGAACCACCGCGCCCTGACGGGCACCCCTCCAAAGGAGGGGAATTATGCATTGTTCCACTAAAACATTCCTGCACATCCCTTAAATCGAGAGCTATTTTAGCGTGACAAACTTTACTCTGTTTTTACGCTGTTCTAACAAATCCAGAAACGCTTCCAGCCGAGTCTGGAAGCCGGCTTCTCCCGACTGTTCATCTAAAGAAAACGAAATCACAGGAATGCCCTGTTCCCGACTGACTGCAGGCAAAATACTTTGCGCCACAATTTCTGGCGTGCAGGTAAATGGCAAGACGTGAATTACACCGTCAAAGCCGCGTTGAGCATAGCGAACAGTGTCTCCCACCGACTCCCAGCCGTGGCCACCCACGAAATGATTGAGATAGGGAGCAGCCGCCTTTTTTGTCGGTTTATTTCCAGCCAAGCCGAGAGATTTAAGCAGCAGATGATCTTTGATCCAGTGGGACATATAAATTGAGCGGTCCACTTCTACCCCCATCTCGCCGAGCACTCTTTCCACTTCTAAATTTGCGTAAGGTTCGAGGAGCATATAAATCTCACCCACAAAACCAATACGCAGCACCTTCTTCTCAGTATTAATTGGCACACCGCGCAGGATTTCCCGAGCCGTCTGCAATCCTTGATTGACTTCACGCGGCGTGCGTGCGGCCGCCAAGCGTATCAGCGCTTCTTCATAAGCTTTGGTTGTGGTTCCTTTTACTAACTCCCGCGGACGAATACGCAAACTCAAGGCATGAATTTCGTCAAGCGCCTTGATTCTTCGCCAGGTAGTCTGCAGCGTCCGCAAAATAGCGGGCCAACTGCGATTCGCGCCCAACTCTTTTAATTTCTCAAGTAAAATACGTCTTTCCTGGGGCGGTTCTAGGACAATCATCTTAAACTTATACCCCAAATCAGTGAGAATTTCCCGCTGAACTTCTGCATAATAACCAAAACGGCAAGGGCCGCTCCCTCCTGCCATCACAATGGTATCGGCTCCCAATTCTAAGGATTCGATAAAATTACCCATATTGACTTTTAGGGGGAAGCAGGCAAATTCAGGAGAATGAAGCACTCCTAAATTGATCGTTTTTTTGGTAATCGGGGGCGGCGGCAACACATCAAGACCTAAGTCTCTTAACAGCCCATGGAAAGCAATAGAAATTAAGCCCATATGCGGATAAGTCACTTTCATATCGCTTCCCTCCAGCGCAACATGTCCATAAACGCTTCTAGGCGGGTAACAACCCCGGCTTGTCCTGTATGTTCATCAAGCGTGAGCATTAATAGCGGCACCGTTTTTTCCCTGCGATAGACACGTTCCACCAATTCGCAGATTAGCGAATCAGGTCCGCAACCAAAAGAAACTACCAGCACTATCCCCTGAATGTTTCCCTCAGCCAACAAATGAAACGCCGCACCCATCAATTCTTTACCGAACGTCCAAAAGATGTCTTTTTCCAAAAATTCGTTACCCCGCTTAATCTCCTCCGGAAGCAGCATCTCGGTTGTGATTACCTCGGCACCCATTTCACGCAGTTTTTCCAGCAGTCCCATACTGGTATAAGGGTCATTGAGATTGTACGCATGACCCAGAACCGCTACCTTAAAACGCCCGTTTTCCTTTTTTTCTTTCCCGCTGAAGACGTCTTGCGGTGTATAACCTTGCCTAAGTTTTGCCTCATACGCTTTTTGCGCTACCTTTGCTTCTTGTAAAGCTAACTTGCCAGCCTGCTTTGAGTACCCAAAACGGCTTGCCAATTTTTCCAGGCTCTGTTTAGATTTGTGATACCGCTCGTAAACATTAATTTCGATATCGAGCAGTTCCGGCAACCCAGGCACACAATGACGTGCTATTTCCGGTAAACCGAGGAATTTTGGACACAAATACCTTTTCCTTTCCACGGAAACAACACGGGGAACAAAAATATAATCCACCCCTTTATCCCGCAAGTTTGCGAGGTGACCAAGGTAGAGTTTCACCGGGAGGCAAGCCTCATCAACGGCGTCACGAACACCGCGATCCAAAATTGCTTTTGTGGTTTCATCTGACAATACCACTTCCGCACCCAGCGCACGAAAAAATGCCTCCCATCCAGGATAATAGTGATAGTATAACAGCGCGCGTGGAATCCCTACCTGAACACCCATGCTTTGCCTCCTTTGTTTCTCTTATTTTTAGTTTTCGTTCTTTTATTCCCTTTTGTTTCAGAGCAGAAATTTTATGGGTTGGCTATTCTGAAAATAGCATCTACCACCTGCTTGGGCGGGTTTGAAACCCGCCCAAGCAGGTGGTACGAGCGTGATACCTGTTAAAAACCCTCCGATTCGGAGGGTTAGTTTAGCCGATTAGCGATCCAGCACACCGAAAGCAACCTTTACGTTCACCTTGTATTCCGAAATTCTACCGTGATCAATATTGGCAGTCATATTGCAAACTTCCACACCGGTAATATTTTCTACAGTTTTCGATGCATCGGCAACTGCCCTCTGCACCGCATCTTCCCAACCCTTGCTGGATTCACCGACAAGTTCAATAATTTTTGCAACAGCCATTTACTCACCTCCTTATCTTGTCGGTAGTTTCCCCGTAGCGAAAAAAAAATATAAGGCCACAAGTGAAAAACGCTGCGTTCCTGAAAACCTATTAGCAGGCGGGTTTAAAAAACCGCCCTACTAAAGAACTATTAAGCAAGCTGTTTTTTTAGTTCATTAATTATTTTTTTTTCAAGACGGGAAACATGCATTTGCGAGATTCCTAAGATAGCGGCAGTTTCCTGCTGTGACTTATGACGGAAAAAGCGGTAAAGCACAATCCTGCGCTCCCGTTCAGGCAAATAAGTAAGCGCCTCGCGTAAAGCCAGCCGATCCACGACTTGCTCTGACTCTGCTGCCGTAACCGCCAATTCAGCCTGTACTCCCGGCTCAATAGCATCAAGCGAAAGCGGTAAGCGAACCACGTCCAGAGCCATTAAAAGTTCTTCTCGAGCAAGACCGCAAGCATCAGACAACTCACTCAAAGCAGGCTGCCGTCCGAGACGCTGCTCCAATTCATTCTGCACTCTTTTCACCCGACCGGCTTGACTAGCAAGCGCCCGACTATATTTTAGCGCACCCTGTCCCCGCAAATACATCTTTATTTCCCCAGTAATGACTGGTACAGCATAGGTGGTAAAGGCGGTGCCGAGCTCCGAGTCATACTTCCGCAAAGCCTTTATTAGACCGATACAGCCCACCTGAAAAAGATCATCTTCCTCGGCAAACTCACCGCAGTAACGTTTCACCAAGCTGCGCACAAGCGGGAAATGCTTCTTTATTGACTCATCCATAAAATTCACTTATGCATCTCGTCCGGTCTTAATTTGACTGAAAACCTTTACCATTGTTACGGTAGTTCCTTTACCTGGCTCAGAAGCCAAGGTAAATTCGTCCATAAAATTTTCCATAATGGTAAACCCCATGCCGGAACGGTCTAATTCTGGTTTTGAGGTATAAAGGGGCTCCCGAGCCTGTTCCAGATCAGCAATGCCGACACCGTAATCTGTTACCGACACTTGCAGACGCCTGTCGTTTAATGCTGCTGTGACAATAATGGTGCCGAAACCGTTTTCGTAACCATGAATTACCGCATTTGTCACCGCCTCGCTCACCGCCGTTTTAACATCAGAAATCTCCTCAATAGTGGGGTCAGCCTGCGCAGCAAAAGCAGCAACTACAACGCGAGCAAAAGCTTCGTTTTGCGATTTGCTAGGGATTTCTAATTTCATCTGATTATCCATCTGCTTCCCCCCTACACATTCTTTAGGGCTTCCTGCTCCGATAAAAAGACAGGAATTTTTGCCTGCAGACCCGATAGGTCAAACACCCGTTGCACCCGCGGCCTCAAGGAACAGGCTAATACCTTGCCTCCTTGTGCCGATACCAATTTATAGCGACCCAGAACCATGCCCAAACCTGAACTATCCATAAAATCAACACCGCCGAAATTAAAGATCACATTTTTTAAATTGCCTAGCGTGATTTTACTGTCTATTTTATCCCGTAGCCCAGTCGCGGCGTGATGATCCAATTCACCCGCCATGCGAACTAAAAGCGTGCTCCCTGCCCGTTTCATTACTATTTCCACAGGCATTCTCCCCCTTGTCTACTTTGTTTCAGTTCATTTTGACTCACATTTTTAATTCTACTTTAATTCTACAACTCTCTAGAAACTCCTGCCTTTTAGTGAAATTCACGGGGGGAATGGCTATGGCTCTCTTTTATAGCTTGCCATACAATAAAGGAGCATGCAATCATGCTCCCAATTTTTATCTGCCGAAGCGGAGCCAGTGCCCGACAAAACGGCGCAAGAAGGTGATTATATTTGCTCTCTGGACATCAGCCGCAGGCACTAGCGCCACTCGCCCCAACTCTTCTCCTTCAGCCGACTTAACTAACAAAGTGCCTATTTGAGTCGTTCGCTCAAGCGGTGCAGTCAGGCGTATTGGGATAATGATTTCGTGCGTTACTTTATCTTTCATCCCTTTTCTGACTAGCAAGGCATAACTTTCCTTAGCCACGAATTCTATTTCTGCAACTGTGCCTTTATCTACCTTAACACGACCCAGCACCTCACCCTGCTCAGTTACCGGCAGGCTCCGCCAGTTGGCGAAACCGTAATCCAGCAGAGTCCTAGCTTCCGCAAAAAGAGCAGGTCGACCGGGGGCGCCAAGGATGACTGCCAGAAAGCGGGTGCCTTCCCTAGCGGCGGTGGCAGAGACGCAATTGGCTGCCTCTCGGGTAAACCCGGTTTTTAGGCCATCCCCGCCTTCATAATAACGTATTATCTGATTGGAATTGCTCAGGTAAACACCTTCTCTTTTTTTAATCTTGCCTTGCAGAAACTCCTCGTCATACCAGATGGTAATCCATTCATGAATTTTTGGATGGCGAAGTAATTCCAAAGACATTTTAGCGATATCGGAGGCGGTAGTATAATGGTTCTCGTCATGCAGTCCGTGGGGATTGACGAAATTAGTATTTACCATTCCCAACTCCTGAGCCCTTTCGTTCATCCGGGCCACAAAAACTTCAGTCGCGCCGGCTAAATACTCTGCCATGGCCCAGGAGGCATCATTAGCCGAACCTGCGCCGATACCAATCATCATTTCTGCAAAGCTGATTCGATCGCCGGGGGCGAGAAAAAGCTGTGAGCCGCCAAGTCCTGCGGCTTTTTCGCTTACAGGGATCAAATCATCCAGCTTAACTTTTCCCTCCTCCAGCGCTTCCATTGCGAGTAACATTGTCATGATTTTAGTCACACTCGCTGGATAGAGCTTTTCGTGAATATTATGCTCATAAAGAATTTTTCCACTGTTTGTCTCCATCAAGAGTTGCGCCTTAGAAGCAAAGTTAAAATCTTGGGCAAAAGTATTTGCCGCTGCAAATATGACAATCAGAAAACTTAGCACCAACATCAAAAGCATTTTTTTGCGCATCATTTTTCCTCCTTCTTGAGGTTAAATATCTCTTCATATCTTCCGGCAACAGAAAAAAAATATACCGCCCGCGGGCGGTAACATATTTTTACTGTTTCTGTTATTATTCAACGCGCCCAAGCAAGAGCGGATAGCTTTCTGTTGGTGCTTCTCCAATCAAATAGGCAGCAGCCAATTTTTCCTGGGCAGCGACAAGCCTGCCTGCGGAACTGGTGAAGAGTTCAGCAAGAATATCGCCCTTTTGCAGTGAATCACCAATTTTCTTGTGCAGATAAATGCCGGCAGTCAAATCTATCGAATCACCTTTTTTTTCGCGGCCGGCGCCGAGAAGCACTGCGGCAAGACCGACTGCTCGGGCATCAAGCCCTGCCACCACCCCTGCTTGAGTGCAGCGAAGCGCAGCTCTGAATGCAGGAGAACCTAGATTTTGTGGCTCTTCCAAGACAGAGGGGTCCCCACCCTGGGCTGCCACAAAACGACGAAACATTGCTAAGGCAGAACCGTCTCGCAAAGAAGCAGCTAATTTTCCCCTAGCTTCTGCCAGTTCTTCTGCCAACCCGCAGGCTACCAGCAGCTCTGCGCCAAGCTCGATCGTCAGCAGCGTCAAATCACTGGGCCCTTCACCTTTAAGCGTAGCAATCGCTTCCAGCACTTCCAGATGATTGCCGACAGCAAGCCCTAACGGTTGATCCATAGCGGTAATGAGCGCCACCGTTTTTCTGCCTAAAGCACGGCCGATGGCAACCATTTCCTCCGCCAGCCGGCGCGCCTGCTGCTCATCGCGCATAAAAGCGCCGCTGCCTGCTTTCACATCCAGAATTATGTACTGCGCTCCGGCAGCTATTTTCTTGCTCATTACTGATGAAGCAATCAGCGGAATGCTGTCTACAGTAGCAGTAACATCGCGCAAAGCATACAGCATGCCGTCTGCCGGCGTCATTTCTGCTGACTGGCTCATGATCGCCAAGCCCAGACTGCGCACCTGCTCTAAAAACTGGGAGCGACTCAACTCTGTTTGGAAGCCTGGGATGCAGGAAAGCTTATCAATTGTCCCGCCGGTGTGGCCAAGACCACGCCCCGATATTTTTGCCACGGTTACACCATTTGCTGCCAGCAATGGCAGCAAAACTAACGTCGTTTTATCGCCGACACCGCCGGTGGAGTGCTTGTCGGCCACCGGCCTGCCAAGCAAGGAAAAATCTAAAGTTTCCCCGGAATTAACGATTGCCTCTGTCAAAGCCGCCGTTTCCCCGCTATCCATCCCTTGAAAATAGATCGCCATTAAAAAAGCGGCTGCCTGGTAATCAGGAATAGCGCCGTTCTGATAATTTTTGATAAAATAATTGATTTCCTCCGGCGCAAGAATATTTCCGTCCCGCTTTTTTTGGATAATAGCCAGCACGTTCATCCGTCAACCAACCCGAGTTCGGCAGTAAATTTTGTGCCAACCTCCAGCGCTGGCAGTCCAAACAGCGCTGCTACTGTGGCGCCCAGGTCGGCAAATGTCTGACGTATTCCCAGACTTCCCGGGCGCACTTGTGGACCGTAGACTAGTAACGGCACGTATTCCCGCGTATGGTCGGTATGGGGAAAAATTGGATCGCAGCCATGATCTGACACTACAAAAAGAAGATCGCTCTCCTGCAATTTTGCTAAAACATCCTTAAGCTGAAGATCAAACTGCTCCAAAGCATGAGCATAACCTTCAGCATCATTTCTATGGCCATAAAGCATATCAAAATCAACCAGATTGGCAAAAATCAACCCTTGCGGGAATTGATCCAGTGCTGCCAAAACTTTAGCCATCCCCTCATCATTGTTTTTGCTATGGTGAGAAACAGTAATGCCGCGCCCTGCAAAGATGTCGTCAATTTTGCCTATACCGATCACGGGAAAACCGTTAGCTACTAAGCTATCAAGGAGCATTTGCCGTGGCGGCAGCAAAGAATAATCTTTACGGTTTGAGGTGCGCCGGAAATTTCCCGGCTGGCCCGTAAACGGACGGGCAATTACGCGACCAACTGCATGTTCCTCACGCAGCAAACTTCGTGCGGCCGCAGACCATTCGTAAAGGAGTTCGAGCGGAATAATTTCTTCATGAGCCGCAATCTGAAACACGCTGTCCGCCGAGGTATAAACAATTGGGTAGCCTGTGCGAAGATGCTCTTCTCCCAAAAGCTGAATAATTTCTGTGCCGGATGCTTTTTGGTTGCCCAACACTTTGCGGCCGATGGCGGCTTCAAACGGTTCAATCACCTCCGGCGGGAAACCGTCCGCAAATACCGGAAACGGCTTGTCCAAAATAATCCCTGTCATTTCCCAGTGCCCGGTGGTGGTATCTTTCCCTTTGGAAAGCTCGGCCATTTTCCCGTAAGCGGCAATCGGTTTAGTACTGCATGGTACCCCTAGTACATCTGTCAGGCAGCCTAGCCCAAAAGACTCCAGCAAAGGAACACTCAGGCCTCCCACCGCTTTAGCTGTATTTGCCAATGTATTGCTGCCGGCATCACCATAAAATGAGGCGTCGGGGAGCTCCCCCACGCCTAGACCGTCGAGCACAATAATCAAAATCCTGCTAATCTTCACGGTTGCCTCCTAGCCTCTTTAGGCGCGCGGATGCGCTTTTTCATAAACATCGCGCAGTTTTCTTCTTGTCATTTGCGTGTAAATCTGCGTGGTGGAAATGTCTGCATGCCCCAACATCTCCTGAACAGAACGCAGATCAGCACCATTCTCCAATAGATGCGTTGCAAATGAGTGACGCATAGTATGCGGTGTAATATCTTTACTAATGCCCGCAGTGCGGGCATATTGCTTTAAGATTTTCCAGAACCCCTGCCGAGTCAACCTTTTTCCGTGCTGATTAACAAATAGCGCATCTTCACCCTTTTGTCGCACAAGCTTCGGCCGCCCCTCTGTCACGTAACGATCCACATTGCGGGCTGCCACCGAACCAAGGGGGATAATCCGTTCTCTAGAGCCCTTACCTAGACAGCGGATGAAGCCTGCTTCCAAGTTAATGTCGCCTGTGTCAAGCGAAATCAGCTCTGATACCCGGATACCGGTAGCATAAATCACTTCCAGCATAGCCTTATCCCTGACGCCTGTCACGTGTAGCTGATCCGGCTGATCCAACAATAAATCCATTTCCTGCAAGGAAAGCACTCGGGGAAGTTTCTTAGCTATTTTAGGAGACTCTAGGTCTGAAGCCGGATTCTCTACAATCATTTTTTCTTGAAAAAGATAGTTATAAAACGAACGAATTGAAGACAAGTTTCGAGAAAGGGTGGTAGTGGCTTTGCCGCTCTGCTTCAGATTCAACAGATAGCCCACTATATTGCCGCGAGAGCTGTCTTCCATTGCAGTTATGCCGGATTGTTGCAAATAACTTAAATAACCGGATAGATCACGGCTGTATGACTCCAGCGTGTTTTTTGATAAACCTTTTTCGACAGATACGTAGTAGATATAGTCCTTCAGCGTCCTATCCATACATGCTCTCCTTTTTTTCTATTCCGGCAAACTTTTTACTTGATTCCACGCCTAACAAAAAAACCCTTTTATCCCAAGAAAATCATATCCCACTTTGATAAAATTCATGTAAAGACGCCAAAATTTTAAATAGAGCCCCTTGTTCCTCAGCACAACTATCTACTCCTACCAATACTTTCAGCGCCGCTCCGCGTGGCTCGGCAAACTGAACAAACTGGGGGTTCAGTGCCAGTAACGTATAATATTGGAGTAACGGCAGGAAAAGCAGCATAGTTAAAACAAAGATCAACAGACGATAAATCCTCCTGCTAAGCAGCAAAATCATAACAAATCCCCCTTCACCATCAGCATATGGAAGAAGCCTAATATTAGAACATACCAAAATCGCTTTCCAACGTCCTAATTTAAATACAGCGGGACAACGGAGTATATACTTGACCCAGAGCATGTGCCACGTCTGAATGGGTATAGTAACCACAAGCTATGTTGGCGCCGGCTGCCAGCACAGGATTTTCAGCAAAAGCTTGTTTATATCCCTTGTTAGCCAACTGGAGGAGATAGGGGAATGTAACGTTGGTGAGCGCAAAAGTTGACGTGCGGGGGACTGCGCCCGGCATATTAGGCACAGCGTAATGTAGCACTCCATGTTTTACATAGGTAGGGCTACTGTGGGTAGTAATCCGGTCAATGGTTTCAATGATCCCGCCCTGGTCGATAGCCACGTCAATAATTACGGCACCTGCTTTCATCTTTTTCACCAGCTCTTCGCTCACCAGTTGCGGTGCTTTCGCTCCGGGGATTAAAGCAGCACCCACCAGTAAATCAGCGTGCCGGACTGCTTTAGCAATATTATAACTGTTGGAAATGGACGTAATAACCCGACCGGCAAACAAGTCATAGACTGCCCGCATTCTTTGTACGCTCAGATCCAACATACTAACTTGGGCGCCCATCCCTAAAGCAATGCGGGCTGCATTTTGACCGACTGTGCCGGCACCAATAATAACCACATCGGCAGGGGGCACACCCGGTACACCACCGAGCAGCACACCTCGCCCGCCGGATGTCTTTTCCAACAACCTGGCGCCTACTTGGATCGACATTTTACCCGCGATCTCGCTCATGGGCTCCAGCAAAGGCAAAGAGCGATCTGCTTGCTGGATAGTTTCATACGCCACTGCCACCGCTTTTTTAGAAGCAAGGGCAGCAGCCAATTCCGGCACTGCAGCCAGATGGAGAAAGGTAAAAATTATCTGCTCTGCCCGCATCAGCCCATATTCCACCGGCAGAGGCTCTTTTACTTTAACAACTAACTCGGCCTGTCCCCAGACTGCTTGTCCGTCAACCATCAGTTCCGCTCCGGCCTGCTCATATGCCTGGTCTGAGAAACCGGCACCGACGCCGGCACTCCTTTCAACTAAAACGCGATGACCGGCAGAAACGAGCTCCTCCACGCCGGATGGCACTACAGACACCCGCATTTCATCCATTTTTATCTCTTTTGGCACACCAATAATCATTCTCTCACCCTCTTCGCCATCATCTTTTAACCAATTAAAGCAACGATACTACTGCTTTCATAAATACCGGGGTAATTATGGCTTCCACTAAGCTGCCTAAGGTAAAAGCTAGGGCCACCACAAGCATTGCCAAAGAATACTGGGAGAAATATGGTCCCAAGGGAATTTGCTTTCTTGTCATGCGGCGCCGTAACAGCACCAGAGAAAAGGAAACAGACAGAACTCCCGCCATGACAGTGAGCGGCACAAAGAGCAGATTTTGTGGCAGTACGGCACCCACCGCAAACAAAATTCCCTGCACCGTATTTTGTTCCGCCATGAAGCCCACAGTAAATCCGATGGTAAACCCACGGTAAAGAATCACGCCAAAAGCCAGCACAAAGCCAAAAAACACTACCCCGCACAGCCAGAGAACTAAGATGAATGTGCCGTTTTGCAGCACGGAGCGCTGCAAGATCAGCGATTGACTCATAGGTTGCTGTCCCGCAAGATATTCAACAAAACTGTAAAAATACTCATTTAGTTCTCTGCTCTCTACTTCATCAAGCAGGCGGATAGAAAGCGCACCAGCCACCACTCCTGCCGTAAAAATGAGCACAACCAACAAATACAAAAACCATTGTGACCTGATGTGTTCAGCAAGTACCTCCTGCAGGCTTCGTAGCACGCGCATCCTCCCCGTCCATTTTGGCACAGTGTATGCTTCGGTGCTGCCGTTTATGTCCTATAGTCCTAGGATGACCGGTTGCGAAGATGCCGTTTTTTTGTATCCTGCTTCCTCCGATGCATAATTTGAGCGGACTTGAATATAATCAAGCATAAATGCTGGGACATGCTCAGGTATGTCCAAAGTAAAGGAGGAAAATTAATGCAGACCAGCAAACAAAGAAACTGTTTAATTTTCAGCGGAACTGTGCGGGAATTTCGTGTTTATCTAAGCAAACTCCCCACCGGCATCACGCTGCGAGCTTTTATTCTTTCCCGTCTGCACTGACACCGGTCAATAAGCCTGACAAGTGACGGGCAGCAGCAGCCACAGCCAGAAAAAAAGCGCTGTCATCCTCCAGCGAGCGACCCATGGTTGAACAGAAATGCCTGTATTCCGCCAAGATTTTAAGAGAAAGTTGATCGTAGTAGAAAATGCCATGTTTATCGCTTAAGCCCGCCCCTTTCAGCTGTGCCTCAAGAAACCGGTTTTCTGCAGCAGCCAACAGCGGCAACGGCACATGCGCGCTAACCAGCGCCGCTGTGCCTAGGGCGGTAAGCGTATGATGCGAGATCCCCTTGTGCCTTTCACGGGCATCAGCAAAGCTGACTCGGCACACCATTACTGCCTGACCATTTAAGCAGGAAACACGATTTATATTGTCGCCTGTTTCCAAACCGCTAAAGCCATACTTAGTACCCGTACCTGCCGCACCTGGCCCCATTGAGATAATTACTGCGTCGGCATGCAACACATGCCGGGCGGCCAGTAATCCGCTGTAGACATTAATCGCTTCCAAATCGCCGCCAAAGGAATGTCCTGTGGTAATAGTGCCGCAGATTAATTCCTGCCGGCGCAATTCACAGAGCGAACGGCTGAAAAAAGCCGGGAGAGCGCCGCCATCTGTCATCAGATAGGCGAGGCGGATTCCTGGCTTTTCCTGTTTAAGTAAAAGAGCAAACGGTGCCAACATACTATGTAATTCAGCCACAGCCACCGGCATGCCTGCAAGGGTAGCAGCCTGCGCCATAATGTGATGATAGGGAGAATCTTCTTCCTCTACAGAAAGGACACGCAGCTGCAATGGCGTGTAGCGCAATTTCAAAATATGTCCGACACCTGAAAGAACCTGCTCCGAGTGTTTTATGTTCAACAGCACAAAGTGGTAACCGCCACTCCCAAGGCCTAACTCAACTGCGGTAGTATTAACAATTACCCTGTCGCCGGGAGACACTTTTCCTGTCAGGGAAACGTAATTCAGCGCCTTGCTCGGCTCCCCGTCGATAGTAATGGAAAGTTCTTCACAATGGCTCCCCGCCGGAGCCACACTAAGCACGTCTGCCAAACGGCGGCTTAACATTTCATATCTCCTTCATTTTGCATAATTCTGCAAATAATTTGCTTTTCCTCCTAAAGATGCTATTTATCTCCATCTTTTATGCCTAGATAATCAAAAAAGTGCAATAATGGCGTTTTTGCAATTAACTGGGTCAACGAGACCCGTTCAGCCAAAATGTTCATCAGCAGCAAAAAGACGAACAAAGCAACCTGAAACATGGCAGGTGCTGTTAACACCACCGTCAACCCCAAAGCGCCACCCAACACATTGGCTCCCGCATCGCCAAGCATCCCTCTTTCAGCCATTTCCGTTGGAAAATACACCAGAGAACCCAGCAGGAAAGGAAATAATAATAATATGCCTGTCTCAGAAGACACTAAGCCGGCATAAAGGAGAGCAAGCAAAAAGAACAACTTAAGTGAACGTCCAGGCCTTAAATCCAGGAGATTTAGCATATTTGCTGCAAGAGCCACCAGCAAGGCTCTCCAAAAAATAAGCAGAAAAAATCCTGGGAGCCCTGCCACAGCCCAGAGAGAGAGAAGAAACCCGGCAACAGCTTTAAAAAGACCGGTACTCACCTGCCCGTAACTAAAAAATCTTCTGAAGTGGCCGCCAAAACCTTTGTCGCTACCGTCACCCCAAATGTCGTCCACTAAACCAAGAACTCCGAACCCCACTGTCACGATCATCATCCGGATAAGGAATTCCGACGAGATGAGACCAGTCCGGTTAGCCCAGGCTGCAGCCAGCAGAAATACTAAAGGGTACACCCCACCCATACTTTGTGGAATAGTACGGCCACGATAATTGACTTCCAGATGTCTCACCAGCCGCATCAGCTCTGCCCAAAACGGTATCAGCAGTAGCGCTGCAAGAAAACTCACAACAAGATACACTAGGGTTGTCATTCCGGTTTCTCCCGCCTGTTTACCCATAACCGAAATAATGTCCTGGATACATCGATAAACTGTTTCCCCCGGTGACTAAATCCCTGCCAGTTGCGTCCCGTTTCCCGGTGAGTCATCGACAGAGGAACTTCAGTCACAGTATACCCGTGCCGCACACAAGCTACTGTCAAACCCACCTCTACACCAAAACCATCCCGGAAAGATACCGCTTTTTCCCAAACCCCGCGTTGGAGCACTCGCTGCCCGGAAAGAGGCGAGGCAGGCAGATAACCGGAAAGGGCATAAATTCCCCAGGAAGCTAACCTTTTTACCAGCCCAAAGCCGGCAGAACGTCTGCCGGCAGGAAACTGTGCTACCGCCATGTCTGCCTCTCCCTGCAAAACTGGTTTTACGAGATGAACAAACTCTGCGGCAGTTGCACCTAGGTCTGCATCTACGAAACAGAATATCTCGCCATGGGCAAGCTCCACCCCTGCCGCCAACGCACCTCCTTTGCCTCTGTTCTCTGCCAAAACCAAGACATAATCTGCGCCCGCCTGTTCTGCTTCGGCAGCAGTTCTGTCACGGGAGCCATCATCCACCACGATAATTTGCGAAATTTCACTGACCAGCCGCAAAGCTTTTACTGTCTTGCCTATGCTCGCTTCCTCGTTAAGCGCCGGAATAATTGCAGAAATTGCCATCTGCCACCTCAAAAATTTGCCATCAACTGCTCCGCCGACGATTTAATCCCAAAGTTCCCCGCATTCCCCCGGAGGACTGCGAGCAGGGAAACCTGTCCAAAAACTGTGTCAGCATTATCAATGGTGGAAATCCCCGCAGCTCTTAATTGTCCAAAAAGTGAAGCTCTGACACTGCTCCACTCCAGCCCGACCACCGTAAAGCGATCCTGGGGCAATCCGGCAACCAATTCATTAACCAAACGCTTATCCGTAAACTCCAGTTCTCCCAAAACCAAAATGACGGCATCAGGTTTGCCTCTATCTAGCTGTTCCAGCAGAATACGCTCATCTGCAAGAAATGGAGCAAGAGATTCCTCCATTTCTGCCGTTAACAATTCATTTGCTGTGAGCGCAGCCAAAGCTGCTCCCACTCCAGAGGCAGTGTCATTTAATGCTTGCCGCTCTCTAATGCGGATTAAATTACAAAGAATCGCATCGGCATCCCTCAGTATCTCCAGCACTCCCGGAGGCATTTCTGCTCCATGCACAATTACAGATACCCGTTTGCCTGTTAGCGCGCCGCTAACCAAAATAGGGTATAGTGCTTCCTGATACTTTTTCCACAAGGATAAATCATGGACGACAGTCTGCAGGCGAGCCTCCATGGCTCGCCGCTCTTCCCGCAAGCCCTTTTGCTCTTTTGTCATCTGCTCAATCAGCAGCCGCTGCTGTGTAATTAGCATTTCATCACTAAGAGTTGTGCCAATTAAAATACCTAGGCCAAGAGCCAGAAATACGGCCACTAAAGAAATAACATGATCTTTAATCCGAAACATGGCGGACCTCCTTAATGCCCCATGCCAAGCCGCATCACAATTAGGCGAAAAATATGGAGAATAATAGGGCTGGCCAGTGCCAGGACCAAAAAAGGAATACTGGCCGCAAGCGCAAGTAAAGCAACTGAGCGTCCGGAGATTCGTGCACGGTAAAGCTGACTTACTCCTCGCGCATCCACCAGCCGGCTGCCAACTTTAAGCCGAACTAAAAAAGTGCTGGCCATGCCTTTACGCCCTTTTTCCAGGAAGTCAATCATATTGGAATGAGTGCCTACTGCCGCAATCAGTTTTGCGCCTTTTTCGTAAGCCAGCAACAAGGCTATATCTTCACTGGTTCCCGCTGCCTTCACCATGACGGCGGCCAAGCCCAGCATTTTTAGCCGCTCCATCCCGGGTGACTGGCCGTCCGCATAGGCGTGTACAACCAGCTCCCGCGCCTTTTTCAGTGCTTGGTCACTCACACTATCCATATCACCTACTACCAAGTCAGGAATATAACCAAATTCAAGCAGGGCATCTGCTCCTCCGTCCACAGCCAGCAGCACTGGCTTAACTTCATCAATATAATGCTTGACAGCCTGGAGATCCTCACGGTAGGACTGGCCTCTTACCACCACCAGCACATGCCTGCCCTTAAAACAGGTGACTAGAGCGGGCAAATCCAACCTGCCTAAAATCAATTCTTTTTCCTTCAAAGCGTATTCCAGCGTGTTTTGCACAAAATCGTCCAGCAATTTAGCCAAATTTTTTTCCGCCGCTACTAGTTGATGACTAATCAGCGCTTTGTCCACCACGCGTCCCCTAGCCAATAATTCAGACCCGCGCCAGATACTATCGCCTTGAAGAGAGAGCAGATCCCCCTCGTTTATCTTTGCAAAGAGTTCTGCCCCCGCCTGATCTAAATGAACAATCCGCGCGTCTGCCAGCTTTGCCGGGCCATTATTTGGATAACGGCCGGAAATAGATGAATCAACATTAATTACAGCCTTCACTCTTTGCTTGCACAACGCTTCAGCCGCAACTTCATCTAGATCAAGATGATCAATGAGCGCGAAATCTCCCGGCTGCAGTCGTTTGACCAGCAGTTTTGTTTTTTTCCCTTTTTTCACCTGACCATAAGTCTTTAAACTCATTGACTTGCCCTTCCAAAAATGCTTTTGTCTTAGTATGCAACTGTAAGATAGAAAAAAAACGCTTATTTCTCTAAGAAAAGCAAAATACAAACTAAAAATCACGAAATATTTTTGAAATGTGCTACATGTCATATGCGCACGCTGTTTCAATTGGTATAATAATAGCAGTTTCAAGTGGAGGGGTGAGAAGTTTGGATGTCTCGATTGCTAACCTGCGTAAAGCATTTCTCAGCGCAGGCTATATCACAGATGAAGACGTGATTATTACAGTCTTTCTGTCCCTTAAGCTAGGAAAGCCACTCTTAGTTGAAGGGGCTCCCGGTGTCGGTAAAACTGAACTGGCAAAAGTGCTCTCCCAAGTGCTTGAAGCCGACTTGATTCGTCTGCAATGTTATGAGGGCCTTGATGAAAATAAAGCCCTCTATGAATGGAACTATCAGCGCCAGCTTTTAAAAATTCAAATTTCTAAAGAAACGGCCTGCACCGAAGACCTGGAGCAAAACTTATTTTCACTGGAATATCTCTTGGAACGTCCGCTCCTAAAAGCCATTCAGGCAGATAAACAAGTGGTGCTCTTAATCGATGAAGTTGACAAGACTGACGAGGAATTTGAAGCATTCCTTTTTGAAGTGCTTTCTGACTTTCAAGTTTCAGTGCCTGAGCTGGGTACCATTAGTGCGCGCCAAATTCCGGTGGTAATTTTAACCAGTAACAATGAACGAGAGCTCTCCGACGGGTTAAAACGTCGCTGCGCTTATTTATACCTAGATTATCCCACGGTAGAACGGGAAGTTGCCATCATCCGCGCTAAAATCCCTACAGTAGGAGAAAAACTGTCTCTGGAAGTAGCGAGAGCAGTATCGCTGATCCGAGACAGTCAGGAAATCAAGAAAAAACCGTCTATTGCGGAAACTCTGGACTGGGTCAGAGCGATTCTGGCTTTAGATCAAGACCGCCTTAATCTTGTGGTCATAGAGCAGACCATGGCTATGCTCCTCAAAACAAAAGCAGATCTGCTATCTTTCAATAAAAATATTGGTTCCGGCCGGCTGGTGGAATACGCACGGACGGAGAAGTAACAATTATGGAAAACTACCTGGAAGTTAACCTGGTCCGTTTTATTCACATGTTGCGCTACGCCGGGATTCGCATTGGCAGCGGCGAAGTTCTCGACGCGCTAAATGCCCTCTCTTTGCTTGATCTCTCTGACAGGGAAGCGGTGCGAGCCGGATTGAAAGCCACCTTAGTTAAACGTTCCGGGGAACAGCAGTTGTTCGACAAAGCATTTACCCTCTTTTTTGCCCCACCGGAAGCTAAAGAGAAAGATTATGCCCGCCATCGGCAAGACCAAGCACAACGCCGACAACTATTAGCTAAGGCTACGGAAGAACTGACTTTCCAAGGTATGCCCCTGAAACTATCAGACAGTGAGAAAACGGTCTACTCCGGCATGCCGGAAAAAGACAAAGAAAAGCTGCTCGACTATATAAAAAAAACGGCTGAAGGGAAAAATATAGAACAGCATTTCCAGCCGATTCTGGAAAGTGTGGTCAAAAGTTCCTTAGCGTACTGGCGCAAAAGCCTCCGCAACCAACTTAACCTTTCCCCTTTACCCCAAACAGGCGATCAAGAACTAAATGCTCTGTTAGCAAGCGCAGTCCGTAACGGTGGAGACTACTCACCTGCTCTTCTTGAGGAGGACATGCAAAATATCGCCGATAAAGATCTGCCCCGAGCAGAAGCGCTGATCCGTAAATTGGCGAGACAAATGGTGACCCGCCTTGCTCGCCGTTATCGGCAAAGTAAAAAACGGCAACAATTAGATCTGCGAAAAACTATTCGGCACAATATCCGCTTTGGCGGCACACTGCTTAAACTGCGCTACCGCAGCCGCCGCACGCAAAAACCGCGGCTTGTCTTACTCTGTGATGTGTCAGGATCAATGGCTCGTTATGCCAACTTTGTACTCCAGTTTATTTACGGTATTAATGATGTGGTCAGCCAAATTGAAAGCTTTATTTTTTCCGAGGACTTAGAACGGGTAACCGAGTATTTTCAGCACGGAGATGATTTTACATCTACAATGCTGGAAGTAATTAACCGTTCAAAAGAATGGGGCCGCGGCACAAACCTGGGTGCTGCCTTAAAGAATTTGCGCCTAAAATACCCTGACCTTTTAACCGGACACAGTATTCTTTTGATTGTGAGCGATACAAAAACCATGGCGCTTGACGAAACGTTGCAGGAATTGTCACTAATAAAAAGAATAGTAAAAGATGTTGTCTTGTTAAATACATTGCCTCGTGGCGACTGGCTAAGCAGCAAATCAGTCCGCTCGTTTCAAGGTGTGCTGCGCATGTTCCCATGCAATACGCTGTCTGACCTCGAAAAGGTTATCCGGCAAAAAATAATTATCTACTGACAGGGAGGATTTCTAAGTGAAACAAATTGCTATTGCCGGTAAGGGAGGCGTAGGTAAAACCACCTTCACAGCATTAATGCTACGCTACCTCCAAAAGAACAAAGCGGGCACATCTATTTTGGCAGTTGATGCCGACCCGAATGCCAACTTGAACGAAGCGTTGGGGCTGAAAGTGGAAAATACCATGTCCTGCCTGCTGGAAGACACAAAAAACCCAAAAGCCATCCCCAGCGGCATGACTAAAGAAATGTATATTGAGTTTAAAATGCAGGACGCGCTGGTGGAAACAAGCAAAGCGTATGACTTGCTTGTGATGGGAAACCCTCAAGGCTCAGGGTGTTACTGCTATCCCAATGATTTATTACGCAAACATCTGGAAAAACTGCGCGCCAACTACGACTATGTGCTGGTTGACAACGAAGCAGGGTTGGAACACCTCAGCCGCAGGATTATTTCCAATGTTGACACACTAATAGTGGTAAGCGATGCAGCAGCCCGCAGTATCCGCTCCGCCACACGTGTCTATGATATTGTTAAAAGTGTAAACTTGGACGTGAAGGAAATCTACCTAGTAGTTACCAAAGTAATGGGCAATGAAGTGGAAGACTTGCAGGAAGAAATTGAAAAGACTGGACTCACCTTAATCGGAACGGTGCCGCTAGATCCGCTGGTTGCCCAATTTGATGTCAAAGGCAAAGCATTAATTGATTTGCCCGATGAATCAGCAGCAGTACAAGCGGTGGAAGCAATCCTCGCCAAAATAAAACTTTAATCATCCTGTCAGGGGAAATCCCCCTACATCGCCCTATAAAAAAACCGGATGATTTTGCCTGCACAAAAAATAAACATGCTTAGCATACTTCAAATTATGGAAAACGGCTTTTAGGCACTGCTGCCTAAAAGCCGTTTTTCCACTCTACTTCCTGAACACAAATAGATACTCGTGCGCCAGCAGTAGGAAGTTATACTTAACACTGTTGCTTTTCCAGTATCCAGTAGCTTTGCAGTTATGCTGTTCTTTAATGATTATTTCTTTTGTCTTAAAGCCTGCGCGTTCAAAAATTTTCATAACTTCAAAGCTCATTGGCACCACATGCCCTTTTTTCCTGGTATCACCCATTAGGACGGCGCAGAACTTGTCCCTTTTCAGAACACGATAACACTCGGAAGCAACGCGCTCCATTTCCAAGAGGAATTCATTGACTGCTAAATGCGACAAATCACTCAATATGTTCTCGCTATACTGTATAATATCGGCATACGGCGGATGGGTGCAGACAAAGTCCACACTCTCATTAGTCAAAAAATCGAGCATGCGTGCGTCGCCTTGGTGAAAAGTAACTTGACCGGCATTGGGGTATTCAAAGGCCGTTTTTTCCTTACAACGCTCTAAAGCGGTAGGATTCACGTCCACACCTATTATGTCTCGGCCAAGCAATTTCGCTTCAACAAGTGTAGTGCCGCCCCCGGCAAACTGGTCAAGAACCAAATCGCCCACCTGCGAGTAGCGCAACAAAAGATTTCTTGGGATGTAGGGTGACCAGTTTCCGCGATACTTAGCGTCGTGTGTAGCCCAGTTCCCCCGGTTTGGAAAACTCCACACAGTATTAATTTCTAACTCAAAGTTATCCGGCTCCCATTTCTTAATCATTGGAAAATCCTGCCCATAATTCCGTTTTCCAAATCGTCTATATTATAGACATGCTCCAAGATGTCAAATGTTTCCTTAAGGTTATTTCGTGCGCTTTTCCATCCCTGACCATCGGTAAACCATACAAACGCAAAGTCAGGTATCCGCTCGGATTCCTGAGCCAACGCTTTATAGCTTCTGGCAGTTTCATTCAGCTTGGAGCCGCCGCCGCTGTAAAAATTGACTTCAATACCATAAGTCATAGAGAGTGTTTTCACCACAAAATCGAACCGTTTTTCCGCTTTGCCCTTACTGGATATTTCTGATAAATTAATTCTCCAGCGAGCTTCTATGGTGCTGCGCGTCATCTCCTTAAAGTATGTATCGTTTAGCTGGAATCCTGCTTTTTTCAGATGCGACTCCACAAGACTCTCCATCAGACGACCGCCCCTATTTTTTCGACCATTAGAATCCAGCCCGGTTTCCACGCCGGTGGCATAGTCTACTAAACTGCCGAAGATATGCTTTTCCATAAGATTGAATAATCCTGTTTTACGCATAAATACCTTGTATTGTTCTACGGAATAATTCATTTTTCTAAAAGAGTACAGAAATTCCCCTTCACCGTCAATTGTATAGATCTCACTACCCCTAACTGCAAGAAGCAAGGGAATACATTTCAGCGTTTCAGGGTATCTCGCTATCAGTTTATCGAAATCTACTTCGATATTCCGTGAACCAATGAGCGAATTAAGAATATTCAGCTCAACCTTAATATCTTCAACATTCCTATGGATCTTCGGAAAATCCACATAGTAACCATAATCGGATATACTCACTTTGAATTTTAAGAGCCATTCTGAAAAATCTCGCACCACTGTTTCCCCCTTCTAATAAGTAGTGATCAGTAGTTCGCTAATCTTGCCACGCCCTTCGCCCACGGAATTAATCATTCTCATTGCACTGATGCGGTGTATATTATGTTTTGCGTAAAGTCTATCGAAAAAGTCATCGTTTTCGTCAGTGTTCTTTGGGTCAGAGTTACTGGCTACCACCGCCGCTCCTTTTTCGCTTACTTCGTCAATAAACTGTGCCAGCTCTGCCTGTTGTTTATCATCAAAACCGCCTTGTGCATAAGACGTAAAGCTTGAAGTTGAAGAAAGCGGACGATAAGGCGGGTCAAAGTAGGCAAAAGTCCGACTATCGATAAATTGTCTCGACTTCTTATAATCACCACAGACAATATTTACCATTTGCAATTTTTCTGAAACTGCTCGCACGTTCGCTTCCTCGCAGATAGTAGGATTCTTATAACTTCCCATCGGGACATTAAATTCTCCCTTGCTGTTAACTCGATAGAGACCGTTAAAGCATGTCCTGTTCAAGAAAATAAACAAAGCGGCAAGTTCGACTGATTCACTCTTTATCTTTTTAAGAAGGTTGAACCGCTCACGCTTGTCATAATAATAGGAGTTGCGTTTACAAATATCCAAGGCGAAGTATTCATCTTGGAGAGTATGCAAAGCCAAAATCAACTCGTCTATATGGTCGCGAATATTTTTATACGTTAAAATTAGTTCACTGTTGATGTCACTAATATATATTTCATCAAGTTCATATTTGTTTAGAATATCAAACAGAACGGCACCGCCGCCGACAAATGGCTCAGCGTATTTTGTAATTGAACTCCCCAACCCTTGTGGATATTTCGATTGTATTTCGCTCAAAATCTGTGCCTTGCCACCAGCCCATTTCAAAAATGTCTTTATGTACAGAGTGCTGTTGGGCAGATAAATTGCACTATGAGCATCATCCGGCCTTTCAATATCTGCTGGAATAATCCACTTATGACCTACCATCATTGCGCCCGGTATTCTGTTTTCCTTGCAAAGGAGTACAATACGCCTTTGCGATACATTCCACTTATCAGCAGTCTCTTTAGCAGACATAAAATGCATAATTCGTCCCTCCAAAACTATATAACAATTATATTCCAGAGCAAGAATAAATTCAATGCACTAACGATTTTGCATCTAATTTTACTCAGGATAGGACGCGGCTTTTAGCCGGATAACTCTAAAAATAGCATCTACCATCTGTTTGGGCGGGTTTGAAACCCGCCCCTACGTGGTACGAGCGAGAGACTAAGTGTTCCCTTCTCCCATCACAACAATTCCCTTCTCCTATTGATACCTATGAATCGGCTATTTCGCACGCCGATTCAAACGAGTCCGACATCTGACCTCCGACATCTAGCAATGGGAGAGGGCTAGGGTAAGGGCAGAGTGATGAATTATTTTCATCCTTCCGCTGGTACCGCAGGCGGCATAATTGTCTACACAAAAATAAAAAGTCCTCGATTTTTCAACCGGGGACAAAATCATCTTTTAACTATTTGAGCAACTTAGGATAATCTGTTTTGCCGTTGACTAAACGATAAATGTAAATGCCGCCGCCGAACACTTTGATGGTATCTGGCTATATCAAGGATATCCTCTCTTGCCGGTGCAAGATAGATCAGCTTACTTATCGGCGGCTGCATAAAGAGCCTCCAACTCCGCATGGATCTGCTCCTGAGTATAAGTGGGCATGCCGTTCAAACGCGCAACTTCCGCCTTGTATACCTTGTCTCTGTGACGAAACATTTTTTCTCTTTCCTCAAAAGCGTCTACACTCAGAACAACGAGATCCGCCTCTCCTTTATTGGTGATGACGATTGGCTCACCTGTCACTTTTGCAAGTTCCGCTATTTTTGAATACTCGTTCCTCAACGTGGTTGACGGCTTGATATTCACCAAGTCCTCTCCTCTCCCTGATAGTATTATATCAGAAATAAGAATCAAGCAATTATTTCTCTTAATGCATACTCTTGCCGAATAAGCGCATCCGATCGGCAACCAAGGCTATAAACTCAGAATTGGTAGGTTTGCCCCGCTCCGTATTGATTGTATAGCCGAAAAATTTCTTGCTAGTTTCAATGTTGTTGCGCGACCAGGCTACTTCTATGGCATGACGGATGGCACGCTCTACGCGGGAACTTGTGGTATCGAATTTATCTGCAATCCGAGGATATAAAATTTTTGTTACAGAGCCCAGCAAGTCTACTTCAGCCACCACCATCAGAATTGCTTCACGCAGATAATGATAGCCTTTAATATGGGCAGGAATGCCTATTTCATGGATTACACTTGTTACATCAGCTTCCAGGCTCGTCTTTTTTGCCGGGCGCGCCAGCCCGTTCACGCTGGGAGCAGCTATCTGTCCGTTAGCTAGCAGCCTAATTCTTTCTGCCAAAACATCCATATTAAACGGCTTCAATATGTAATAGGAAGCACCAAGCTCAACAGCCTTCCGCGTTATATCCTCCTGCCCAAAGGCAGTCAGCATAATCACTTTAGGCCTATTCTTCATCTGACCGATTTGCTCCAGAACACCCAGCCCATCAAGATGCGGCATAATTATATCCAAAAGCAGCACGTCGGGAGGGTTATTAGCAATTAAGTCCAACGCTTCCTTACCATTGTAGGCTTTCCCCACAACGTCAATATCAGGTTGCTGTTCCAGATACTCAATCAGTAAGTCGCTAAATTCTCTGTTATCATCAGCAATAAATACTTTCAGCATCTACTTCTCCTCCTAAAAATATGATCTTTTGACAAAAGCCTTTGTTTACTCCACTTGAAATATTCGACATTTGGTTAAATATTCCTTTTACTAAAATTGACAAATTAAAAAAAAACACGCCTGGGAGGAAAGGCGTGTTTCTCAAACATTTTCAAAAGTTGCAGTCAAGATGCCTGACTCCAACACCATCCATTCGATAAAGATCCCGTAACCGCGGGTTGGGTCGTTAACAAAGACGTGGGTTACAGCCCCTACAAGCCGATTATCTTGGATTATGGGACTTCCGCTCATCCCCTGAACAATCCCGCCTGTTGTTTCCAAAAGACGTTCATCAGTTACGCGGATAATCATTCCTTTGTCACTAGGTTTTGTCTGGTGGTATACTCTTTGAATTTCGATTGCAAATCGTTCAATTTCGTCGCCTTCCAAAACGGTGAGAATTTCTGCCGGCCCCGTTTTGATTTGGGACATCAGACCCATCGGCAACGCATAACTACTGCTGCCTGGAACAGAGCCAAGACGAGTGAGGCTTCCGAAAATACCGAATGTACTGTTTTTGCTAATATTGCCCAGCATTTCATCTGTTTCCTGGAAAATTCCTGTCTTTTCACCGGGAACTCCGCGCCTCGCCGCTTTTACGTTGACTATATTTGCCTTAACAATTTTGCCATCCTTTACTTCTATGGGTTGATTAGTGTCAACGTCTGTAATTACATGACCCAATGCGCCGTAAAGCTGTGTTTCCGGATCATAAAACGTTAGCGTACCTACTCCCGCAGCCGAATCTCTGACATAGAGCCCAATTCTAGGCCTGTTTGTTTCCTGACAAAGGATTGGCTTCACCGATTTTTTTAAAAGCTGGTCGCCACGTTTAATTTCAAAAACCAGCGTACGTTGACCGGTGCCACGTTTCGCAATCAATTCTGCCACTTGATTTGCGTCTTCCAGCACAAGCCCGTCAATGGCTAAGATTAAATCGCCTATTTCAATGGTAGCTTCCTTTGCCGGGGAAAGGGAAACTCCTTCACCCTGGACAAGATGGTGGCCGACTACCAGCACGCCGGCGCTATGCAATTTAATTCCGATTGAATGGCCGCCTGGCACCAACCTTATTTCCGGCAAAACATTAACGGTAAGCTGACGGAGGGGAATTAAACCAAACAAGCGAAACTCCAAGTTTACTGAACCAATCCCTTGCGCGCTAAACTGAATGGGTGATAACAGGCTTAGGCTGCTGGCTTCCGAGGATATAGGATAACCGTTGAGGGCGAGCACGCCGTCCTTATCACCTTTTACCTGCACGGTAAGGGGGGAAGAGATGTTAACATAATACTGTTCGCCTTTTAGAATCAGCACATCATTTTGCAAGTTAACCCAGATTCTCCATGGAAATGCTGCTACTACAAGCAAGAGCGCTCCCAGTATCGCCAAGGCCAGCTTCTGCCGGCGATCAAGATCTTTCACGCAGTTATCACTCCTATCCTGCTTCAGTCGGAGAAATCACCTCCAAAAATTTTGCATTCAATCGTATTTTTAAGTTAACCTGAACCAGCTCATTTATACAAGTTTAGTTGACATAACCATTTTGTATCATCTGGTTTTAATGACAAGAAATATTTTTATATTTATCTGCAACGAAAAAGAGCTTGAATCCGGAAAGTAGATTCCACAACTTCTCCTCATTATCTGCACTAGTTCTCCACAACAAAAGAGTAAAATGAAGTTGTACAAAAAAAACTTATGCGGGAGGCAACAAAGATGAAAAAGGTTTACATCGTAATCCTGGCAGTGGCGCTTGTTTTTGCTCTGGCGGTACCAGCGGCATTGGCGCTCACAAACGACCAGAAAGCGGAACTGCAAAAGCTTCACGAACAGCAGCACCAACTGCGACTGAGTATTTTGGAAAAGCAGGTCGAAGCCGGCCTGGCAACTCCGGAACAGGCTGAACAATTCCGTAACCGGATACAGGAACGCTGGGAGTGGCAAAAACAAAAAATGGACGAAGGCGATTTCAAGTTTGGCTTTGGCAGAGGGGGCGGCTTCGGCAGAGGTGGTTTCAGTGGAAGGGGTGCCTGCGGCAACTGCCCGGCGACAGAAGTTCCCGCCCAGTAATTACCAAAATTACAATTGCGCAGAAAGAAAGCCGTATGGCTTTCTTTCTGTTCTAACGCAAAAAAAACGGGTTATCCGCTTTGGCTAAAGATGTCGACTGGCATTTTTACTCGATAAATTATATAATGGCTATAAAAAGGCCGGGGGTGAGAATCATTGGAAAAAATTCTTGTTGTGGATGACGAGGAAAAAATAACGCGTGTGCTCCGCGCCTACCTGGAAAGAGAAGGGTTTAGCGTTACGGAAGCCCATGACGGGTTGACGGCGTTCCGGCTGGCACAAAGCGGGAACTACGTACTGGTGATTCTTGACCTGATGCTGCCCGGCCTGGCCGGTGAAGATATCTGTAAAAGGTTGCGCGGAGCGGCAAATCCAGTTCCTATTATTATGCTCACCGCAAAAGGTGCGGAAGAAGAAAAAATTCTGGGTCTTAGCCTGGGTGCTGACGACTATCTGGTAAAACCTTTTAGTCCCGGCGAACTTGTGGCACGGGTGCACGCCGTTCTGCGCCGCTACAGGACTAAGGCGGGACTGCAAGACGATGTGTTGGCGTTTGCAGGCGGTGACTTGCTGATTGACACTGTCCGTCACCAGGTGCTTTTTCAGGGGCGGTCGCTGGAGTTGACGGCTACGGAATATAAAATTCTTGTAGCGATGGCAAAGAGTCCCGGCCATGTCTTTACAAGGGGGCAACTGCTGGAGATTGCACAGGGGGTGCTCCCTACCGGTTATGACCGCACTGTGGACAGCCATATCAAAAACCTGCGTCAGAAACTAGAGCCGCTGCCGGAAGAACCACGCTTTATCCGGACCATGTACGGTGTCGGCTATAAATTTGAAGGTGCTTAACATGAAAAACAGCCTGTCTAAAAAAATTACCATGACGATGGCGGCACTCGCTGTAGGAGTAATTTTCCTCACAACAGCTTTTTCCAGCTTGGCTCTCAACTGGAATTTTAACCGCTATCTACAAAAAGCCCAAGAGCAACAAAATCGGCGCATCATAGAGACACTGGCGGAACTATACGGTGAAGCTACCTCCTGGATGGCGGTGCGCCGCTCCACGATGTATGTAGGCAGCACTACAGGTACGCAAATCCAGGTCTTCGATCGTGACGGTCGCGTCATTGCCGACTCCCTGCAAGGCATGATGCGAATGCAGGGGCCAGGCATACGCTGGGAGCGGGCGCAACAGCAGCGCGGACGCCTATATGAATATCCTCTGTACGTCGAAAACCATTTGGTAGGTACGGTAAAAATCACACATTTAGGTCAGCAGGGGCTGCTAACAGGGGAGGCAATTATTTTCCAGCGTACTGTCAGGCAGACGGCGCTGCTTACTGGCCTTACCCTGCTTATTCTGGCCATTCCTGCAGGCAATGCGCTGGCTCGTCGTCTCACCAGCCGTTTTACTGGACTGACGGCTGTGGCGGAGAAGTGGGGGCAGGGCCGATTTGACACACGCGTGAAAGTTGAAGGAGACGATGAATTGGCGGTGCTTGGCGAAACGATGAACCGCATGGCCTCACGCTTGGAAGAACAAAGTAAACTGCGCAGAAAACTGACAGGAGATATCTCCCATGAACTGCGTACACCTCTGACCACTGTACAGAGTTACCTAGAAGCATTCCTCGACGGCGTTATGGAACCGGACGAAAAAAATGTGCGCGCCATCCTCGAAGAATCCCACCGCCTTGAGCGTCTAGTCAACGACCTGCAAGCACTGACCGACACAGAGCCGGGGGGGAAAGCACTGCGGCTCGTTCCGCTGGAACTCGGTGATTTTGCCGGTCGCGAAACGGAGCGCCTCCGCCCAATTCTGTTGCAAAAAAATATCAGCTTGCAGGTTGAAAGGAAAAGCAGCCCTGTGCTAGTGCAGGCAGACGAAACACTGCTAGTGCGTATTCTAGGGAATCTGCTTATCAACGCCTGCAAGTACACACAGGCTGGGGGTCAAATTACACTTTCAGTTTTTTGCGATAAAGACTACGCCGGTATAGCAGTGGCCGATACTGGCATCGGCATTGCCGTGGAGCATCTGCCCCATGTTTTTGAGCGCTTTTACCGCGCTGACCCGTCCCGTTCGCGTGCCACAGGCGGCTCAGGCATCGGGTTGGCAATCGTTCAGGAAATGGCTGAAGCGATGGACGGCTATGTGACTGCGGAAAGCGAACCGGAAAAAGGAAGTACCTTCCGGGTATATCTGAAAAAGGCGTAGAAAATCTTGGTTAGCATTCCGCCACGGCTGGGCTGCTTGTTTGAAAGCAATAAGCATTCCCCTACTCCCCCTGCTGTTCTGAAAATAACCACACAGTCCCGCTCCCATTGATGTCTGTGAATAGGCAATTTCGCCGATTCAAACGAGTCCGACATCTGACCTCCGACCTTTAATAATGGGTGAGGGCAGCGTGATAGCAGAGTAAGGGCGCATTTTCATCCTTCTGATGGTGCCCCCATCTTTGTGGGGGCATGATTGTCTACTCTGAAAATAGCGACTACCATCCCGACAAATTCCCCTCTCCCCCCGGGAGAGGGCTAGGGTGAGGGCAAATACCTAGGGCAAGGCCAGAGTGAAGGATTATTTTCGTCCTTCCGTTGGTGACGCAGGCGGCATGGGGGTCTACCCTGAAAAAACATTTACTATCTGCTTGGGCGGGTTTGAAACCCGCCCCTACATGGTACGAGCGTGGCCATAAACGTTCCCTTCTGCCATCCCGACAAATTCCCCTCTCCCCCCGGGAGAGGGCTAGGGTGAGGGCAAATACCTAGGGCAAGGCCAGAGCGAAGGATTATTTTAATTTTAGTTGGTGTCCCCGCCTTCGGCGGTGGCATGATTGTCTACTCAATTAAAAAAGACGCTTCGCGTTTTTTATCAACTGACGCGTCTTTTTTATCCGCTAGGGGCTGCCGCCCCTTCGGCGAGCCTGCGGGCTCTGAACACCCCGCAAGAGTAAGGGGCACGCCCCTTACAAACCCCAACGCATAGGATCGTAGCTTCCCTGAACGATATAATTTGCTATAAAAAACCTCGCCATCTAGGCGAGGTCGAAATTTTAGCGGCTTTTGACTCATTACTCATTTTCTTGTAAAAGTTGACGGGCGTGAGCAAGAGCCGCTCCTTCCTCTCCACCCAGCATCCGCACCAGCTCTGTTTCACGTTCATCATTTTTTAGTTTACGCAAGCGCGTGACAGTACGGCCGGCAGCCTCTTCTTTATAGATGACAAAATGGTGGTCTGCGGCGGCGGCAATCAATGGCTGGTGGGTAACACAAATAACTTGCCGGTGAAGTGCCAATTGCCGAAGTTTGTTTGCTACAGCCCGAACAGTAAAACCGCCGATACCGGCATCAATCTCATCAAAAATTAATGTGGGTACGGCATCTTGCTCAGCCAGCACGCTTTTGATCGCCAGCATAACGCGTGATACTTCGCCACCTGAGGCTGTTTTCGCCAAAGCTCGTAAAGGCTCGCCCAAATTGGCAGAAAAGACAAATTCCACGGCGTCACAACCGTGGGCAGCACAAATCGCCATGGGCAAAAAAACGATCTCAAGCATTGCTCCTTGTAAAGAGAGGCTTTGCATGGCCTCGTTGATTCTCTCTGCTAATAGGACGGCAACCTTTTGGCGCAGGCTGCTTAATTCTGTTGCCTGCTTATTTAAGGTTTCCTTCGTTGAGTTTATTTCCCGTTCGATGCTAGTTCGCTTTTGGTTGCGCCCCTCAATTTCCCGTAACTCAAGAGAAATAGCGGCCGCCAGCTTTTCCATATCGGCAATGGCTCCGTACTTCTTTATAATTTTTTTGTACGTCTCCAGACGCAGACTCACTTCGTGCAGTTCTGCTGCGTCCGAACAGATGCCATCATGGTAGCTTCGCAGCTCTCGAGCCACTTCAGTCAACTGGTTAGTTACCGAAACCACGTTCTCTAAAATTTCAGCTAAATTATCATCCATGGTTGTAGCCGAAACCAATTCTTTTTTAACCATCCCAAGTCGATCCACAATGGCGGCAGCGTCGGCACCCTCATATAGTTCTGCATAAAGCTTTGCCGAGATTGCACCTAATTGCTGGGCATGACTGAGACGGCGAAAACGGCGCGTTAGCTCCTCCTCTTCTCCAGCCGATAACCCTGCAGACTCAATCTCGGTTAGCTGGAAGCGCAAAAAATCGGTGTGCCTCTCCAGCGCAGCTTCATCGCCGCCCAGTTTCTCCCGTTCACGGAGAAGAGTAGTCAGCTTGCTGTAAAGTTCTCCAACTTCATCACGCAAACCAAGCAACTTTGCTCCGCCAAATCGATCGAGTAATTCTCGCTGGGTATCAGGATCGAGCAAAGAATGTTGTTTATTCTGCCCGTGCAAATCGACCAACCGCCGTCCCAATGCTGACATAGCCGTAAGTGGCTGTACGCGACCATTCTGGCGACAAATATTTGGGCCGCTCACCCTGATTTCTCGGCAGAGCGATAAATCTTCACTCGTCTCGCTCTCAGCGTCAAGGTAAAGCTGCGTGTGTGAAAAAACGGCCTGCATCGACGCCACTTCTTCTCCCGCCCGAATGGCTTCCGCAGTTGCCCGTTCGCCAAGCAGCAGACTAATGGCACCCAGTAACATAGATTTGCCTGCACCTGTTTCGCCGGTAATCACATTAAGTCCCTCGGCGGGATAGAAAGAGAGATTATCAATCAGCGCCAAGTTTTGCACTTCCAGCAGTCGAAGCATTATTTTACATCCTTTCCGGCTCCCGGTAGATCACTTTAGCCAACTTACGGTGGAGAAGCGTATAAAAGTCAGTACCATGCAACTGAATAAGCGGAGTGGTCAACGGCGCTCTTGTCACCTGCACTTCATCATGGTCATGCAGTTTAAAACCCTCCTGTCCGTCAACGGTGATAATCACTTCCGCCTGCCTTGTCCAAGGCCGGATGGAAACGCGCTCGTTGCTGGCCACAATTACAGTACGGTGGTGGAGCAGGTGAGGGCAAATTGGCGTAATAATCATTACCTCAAGAGCCGGGTTCACAATGGGACCGCCGGCGGAAAGGGAATACCCGGTGGAACCGGTTGGCGTTGAAATGATAATTCCGTCGCTAGGGTAGGTCTCAAGATGTTTATCATTTACATAGGTGTCGAGGTAAATAATCCGGGAAAACGGCCCTTTGGAAATAACCACATCATTAAGTGCTGTATATTCCGCTACCAGCCGACCATCCCTAAATACGCGCGCGGAAAGCATCAAACGATGCTGCACATTATATTTGCCATCCAGCAGCAGCTGAAGGGCGATTTCCAGCATAGGTGGTTCAACTTCCGCCAGAAAACCCATCTGGCCTAGGTTAACCCCCAGGATAGGCAGGTTTGAACCGGAGAACTGTCTGGCCACTCGCAGTATTGTGCCGTCACCGCCGAGCACAATGATAAAATCAGTCTTGCCCACAAACTCCGGCAGTGACAGGACCTCCACACAAGCTTGTGCCGGCAACTCTGCAGTTTGCGGGAGATAGAGTCTGATACTTTTTTCCTGGCAAAAAGTGATAATGCGATTTAGGATGGCTTCAGCTTCCTTCTTTTTCTTCCAGTTAGGGACAATCCCGATTCCTTTCATGAATCATTCCTCCCGCTTAAATCCTAAAACGCACCTGGCTGAGCGTCTCCTTCTTCATGTTGATCACCAAGATGCCATCGGCCCGAAAAGCCAAAACATCGCGCAAAAGAGAGTTTCTGCCTATTTTTGATTGCAATCTTACCTGTTTATTTTCCTGCTGCAACTGGACGATATAACGCCGCCCTCCGCGGGAAACAATAAAATCACTCTTTAAGACAAATGGATACGGCTGATCCTCAACTTCCATGCGAACAGTTAATGTGGGCTTTATTTTAAGTATCTCATACCCAGACTCTTCTAGGATAGCTCGCGCGCGCGGGTTGGATTTTGCAGACTTTTGACCCGCAATCCGCCCAGAACGGCGGCGACCTACCCAGAAAACGAAAGCAAAAACAAGCAGAAAGCCCAAGATAAGCCAGTCTTTATTTTCCATAAGAATCACCTGCCAGGGAATATTATTCGTCAGCAGCAGGCCGGTTTCCTTTTTCAACCAACCATTCATGCGCAGTAGCTACTACGGCGGTGAAATCTGCCGGCACAGCCGGACCGCTAGTAGTCAAATAAATAAGGTATTCAATATTTCCCTCCGGTCCCTTGATGGGTGAAAATGTCATGCCGCCAAGTTGATAGCCTTCCTTTGCAGCGGCGGCCATCACGTTCGCCAGCACTTCCAAATGGTCCTGCGGGTCACGGACAACCCCTTTTTTGCCCACCCGGCCTTTCCCCACTTCAAATTGTGGTTTCACTAGTACTACCGCTTCCGGCACATTTAACCGTTTAAGCACCGGCAGCACGTGTTTTAGCGAGATGAATGAAACATCTACTGTGGCAAACTCCGGTTGAGCAGTAATCTGATCAGGCAGTAACTGCCGAATATTAGTACGTTCCAGAGAAATAACGCGTTCATCCTGTCGCAGCCGCCAATCAAGCTGTCCGTAACCTACGTCTACACTATAAACTTTGGCCGCACCGTGCTGCAATAAGCAGTCAGTAAATCCTCCGGTGGAAGCGCCTACATCAAGGGCAATCCGTCCCGCTACATTAAGTTTAAAATCACATAGCGCCTTCTCAAGCTTAAGGCCGCCGCGAGAAACGTAACGAGGCAGCTCTCGAACAGTAACGGTCATTTCAGCCGATACCAGCGTTCCCGCTTTATCTACTTTGCGCCCATCAACAGAAACAAGCCCTGCCATCAACGCTGCGCGGGCTGCCGAACGGCTAGGGAAATAGCCGCGTTCCGTCAAAATCACATCTATTCTTTTTCGCTCTGTACCCATGGCGAAATTTTCTCCGTCTCCTTGTCCTTGACCAATTCCAGACAACTTGCCGCAATATGTTGGGCCGTCAAACCCAGCTTGTTAAGCAGTAAATCCCTGGCACCGTGCTCCACAAAGCAGTCAGGGACGCCAAGTCTTTTTACCGGAACAGTAGATATCTTCTTCTGCTCCAAAAACTCCAGAAGCGCCGAACCAAATCCGCCGGCAAGCACATGTTCTTCCACAGTAACTAAACCATAACGACTCTCTTCCACCGCAGCCAAAATTAGTTCCGCATCCAGCGGTTTAATAAATACCGGGTCGATAACGGCTACAGAAAGCCCTTCCTCCGCCAAAAGAAAAGCAGCAGCTAAGGCGGCCTCAACAAGAGTTCCGACTGCTAACACCGTTACGTCCCGCCCGGTGCGGAGCACTTCACCGCGCCCCCAAGGAAGAAGTTCAACCTCCCCTGCTGCAACACCCTCCGCCTTACCACGGGGATAACGGATTGCCACTGGCCCCCGATGCGCAAGTCCGGTAAGTAATGCGGAGCGAAGAATGTTCCCATCACGAGGGACGATAAATGACATATTGGGCATCTGGCGCAAGTAAGAGATATCAAAAAGGCCATGATGAGTTTCCCCATCTTCACCCACAACCCCCGCCCGATCCAAGGCAAAGAGTACCGGCAGGTTCTGAATGCAGACATCATGCAAAATCTGGTCATAAGCACGTTGCAAAAAGGTGGAATAAATAGCAACCACAGGACGAAATTCTTTTACAGCCAATCCAGCCGCAAACGTGACTGCATGCTGCTCGGCAATGCCCACATCAAAGAAGCGGCGAGGGTAAGCCTTGGCAAAACTATCAAGACCGGTTCCTGAAGCCATAGCAGCAGTAATAGCCACAATTTTATCGTTCTCTTGCGCAGCCTGCAGCAAAGTTTCGCTAAATATTTCCGTAAAAGACGGCGCACCGCCGCAATTCCCCGGGTCAGGCGGATCGCTCAAATCAAAGGGTCCGACTCCATGGTAAAAGTCGGGTTTGCACTCAGCGGAAACAAATCCCTTCCCTTTTTTAGTCAGCACATGAATCAAGACGGGTCCGTGAGTTTGCTTTGCACCGCGCAACACACCCAGTAAAGAGTCAATTTGGTGTCCGTTAACCGGGCCAAGATAGGTAAACCCCAGTTCCTCAAAGAACATTCCCGGCACAATCAGGGATTTGACAGCATCTTTGACTCGCTCCACCGATTTAAGCACTTTCCCCCCAATGTGCGGAATCCGCTTGACTATTTCTTCTACATCTTCCTTTAACCGATAATATTTTGGGTCTGTACGCAGTCGACCCAGATATGCGGCTAAGCCGCCCACATTTTGAGAAATCGACATCTCATTATCATTTAGTATCACAATCAGGTTCGTACCCGCATCCCCCGCATTGTTTAACGCTTCAAACGCCATGCCTCCGCTCATGGAACCATCGCCAATCACAGCGATCACATGATGTTTTTCCCCCCGCAAGTCACGGGCATGCGCCAGTCCCAGCGCCGCGGAAATAGAAGTAGAACTATGACCGGTTTCAAACACATCATGCTCGCTCTCTTTACGCTTGGGAAAGCCACTCAGCCCTTGGTACTGCCGCAGCGTGTTAAAAAGATGGCGCCGGCCGGTAAGGATTTTATGCACATAACTCTGATGCCCCACATCCCAAACCAGTTGGTCACGGGGGCTATCAAAAACGGCGTGTAAAGCCAGCGTCAACTCCACTACCCCAAGGTTGGGAGCCAAATGGCCGCCTGTCTGCGACACATGTTCCAAGAGAAATGCCCTGATTTCACATGCCAATTCATTTAATTCACGCACGCTCATTTTTTTCAAATCTTCCGGCTCATTAACCGAAGACAACCAAGCACTCAACTTACTTTGCGCCTCACTTTCGCCGTGGCGGCAGACTACGTCCAAAAAATAGCTTGCCTGGCAAGATTGCTTCAATGCGAGTTAAAATATAGGCAAATGTAAGGATTATTTCTGTGGAGCGCCTGATGGCCAGCGCCTTGCCAAAAGACTTGCCACCCACCGTTACGGCAGAGATAACCCCTGTGGCAATAATACTGACAAGCGGATGTTCTGCAAAAACACCGCTGGCAATCAGCCGCAAGACCAATAAAGCGCCAACAACGCCACTAATAATCCCGGCAATATCGCCCACCACATCGTTGCAAAAATTGGCGAAACGGTCGGCGTTACGAATCAGGTATAATGCCTCGCGCGCACCGGTAACTTTTTTCGCAGCCTTAGCTAACAGCGGCACTTCATCGGCGGCGGTAGCCGCAATCCCGATCATATCGAACAAAATGCCGGTGAAGATGATTGCTAATAGTATAAGCACTGCCAGAAAGAAGGATGCAACGCTGCGAAACAAAAACTGCGCCACAATACTGATCAAAGTGGCAAGCATAAATGTCCCTACTGTAATAGTGATACTCCAACGCAAGTTTTCTTTCCTCTTACGATTATTAACCATGGCACCTCATCGAAACCAAAGCAGGCTTCTGCTTCTTCCTGATACAAATTTAGGAGCTGATATTTTTTAGCGCCATAAAAAAAAGAGCCTATCTAGTATTATAATGTATGTACCCGTAGGTGAGCAACCCGCCAAGTAAACGTTACGGCTTGAGGTCCAGCAGGCTTTCCCAATTAATCACCCAGACGTCGCCATCCGGGCAGTTTCCTTTTAAGATTAATTTCACTCTGTCGCCAGCAGTGAGGCTGAATTACCACTTAGTCCGTACTTTAATCCTTGGCGGATCTCCCTGGAAGGAACAGTCTAGGAGTTTTCCTCGATAACGCGGTTACCGATCCTATCCTCTGTTGCAGCACCGGTTTCATGCAAGCACTCCACCGCTACCACTCAAGGCAGGCTACACTGTACACAGCGCAAACCGCATACAGGTTCTCTTCCCAAGCCGTAATCCTTTACCAACTACGGTAATTCACCACGCACTTGGGTCTCCACGGGGTTAGGGTCAACGCCTGCATGCCTTTGCAGATCGCCCCATCCCCTTAACTCTCAGCACCAGCCCCCAACTGGGCGTCGGCAGCCAGCACCAAGAACTTCATCGCTATGCCCTTTACGGATTTTTAGGCCCGTCCTCGGAAACGGTCGCGTCAACTAGAATACTGCGCCACTTACGGATTCAATGACTATTGTAACATATCTTGTCTGGACACACAAATAGCGCACCAGGCACTGTAACACAAAAAATGATGATTTAGTCGCTTTAAAACGTGCTGTGGTTCTGCACGCTGACGGCACTGAGCCGCGCGCAGGCTGACAATGACTACGTTACCTCACTGCTGACAATCCCGCTTAACTTTGGCGATGGACAAGCTTTTGAGCAAGATAATAGAGGCTTGCCGCAGCCTCGCCGAAAGGTTCCAGTTCTTGCTCTGCGTCAAACAAGAGGTCAACCGCTTTTTTTTGGGCTGCATCCAACCCAAAAAGCGCCGGATACGTCGCTTTTTGACGCTCAGCATCGGCACCTGTCTTTTTGCCTAATAATGCTTGCTCACCGGTGATGTCCAGCATATCATCGACAATCTGAAAGGCCAGACCCATCTTATCAGCAAAAGATGTGAGAATCCGTAACTCTGCAAGCGATGCGCCGCCCATAACGGCACCGCTGCGAATGGCGCAGCTAAAAAGTGCTCCTGTCTTATGGCGGTGAATATAATCCAGCCGTTCGGCACTAACTTGCTTCCCCTCGGAAAGAATATCTACCACTTGACCGCCGATCATGCCGCCAACCCCGGCTGCTTTACTCAGCTCTTCCATTAAACGTACTACAGTGGCTGCAGGGAAATAGGCCGATGCTTCTCCTGCCAGCGTTTCAAATGCCATCGTTAATAACGCGTCTCCCGCCAAGATGGCAATTGCCTCACCGTAAACTTTATGGTTGGAGAAGCGTCCACGCCTATAATTGTCATTATCGAGCGCCGGCAGGTCATCATGAATCAGTGAATAGGTATGCACCATTTCCAACGAACAAGCAGCCGGCATAGCATGTAGTTGCGGCACACCGAAGATTTCGGCAGCACTTAATGTCAGCAGCGGCCGCAAGCGTTTGCCGCCGGCAAAAACACTGTAACGCATGGCACCGTGAATTTCTGCGGGGAAAGTATCTTCCGGAGGGAGAAGTCTATCAAGAGCTTCATCCACTTGTGCCACAGTTCTACTGATCTCAAATGTCACCAGCTTTCCCCCTCACCCGTAAAAGGAATAAACTCCCCTGCCTCTTTTAATAGAACAGCAACTTTTCCTTCCGCATCAGCCAACTTATGGCGACATTGCCGGAGCAGCCCCATTCCTTCTTGGTAAAGAGCAAGCGCTTCTTCCAATGGACAGTCGCTACGCTCTAGGCTCGCCAGCACTTCTTCCAAGCGCTTCAGCGCCTGTTCAAATGTTAGCGTCAATTTGGCTTGGCTCGCTTTAGTCATTAGCTTTCCTCCGCATAAGTTAGTATTACTTGCTAACATCTAGTCGATTATAGCATATTCCCCCAGAGAAATCATATTGCCTATTATTAATTGATTTCATAGCATGAAAGGAGTATAATACAGTTAGAATGTTACTACGAGGAGTTGATACCATGCAGATTAAACCGTCTGCAAGCATCCGGCAAAATTACAATGAAATTGCAGCTTTATGCAAATCCTCCGGAGAGCCTGTGTATCTTACCAAAAACGGCGAGGGCGATCTTGTGGTTATGGATATAGCTACCTTTGTCCGCCGTGAGAAAATGCTAAAGCTGCGTGAAGAACTGTTGGCTGTTGAGGAAGATCGTCTGGCCGGACGCGCCGGAGTGACACCGGATGAGCTCGACAGATATCTGGACAGCATTATTGATGAGGTGGAACATGGAAAATAAGCCTCAATATAAGGTGATTATTTCCGACCGTGCCCTTCAGATGCTGGCGGGTCATGTGCGTTTTCTGGCACAAAAAAGTCCTACTGCCGCTCGCAGAACAAAGAATGAATTGATGGACGCTATCCGCTCCCTCTCCACCATGTCGGAGCGTTTTCCTTTTCTCAATGCTGAATTTATACCATTAAACAAGTATCATAAGATGTTCGTTGAGAAGTGGTATCTTATTCTGTATCAGATCAAGGATCAGACGGTGTATGTTGATTATATTGTGGATTGCAGACAGGATTATGGGTGGCTGTTGAAGTAGAATTATTTACTAAACTTTCCACATCAAATCATTTTGCATAAGTTTTTATAACCCGGGCGTCTGCATAGCCTTGGTGCAGCCGAATCCGGAGAAGATCATCAGGTGCAAGGTGTTTTGTATCTCTAACAACTGTGCCGTTCTCATCTAGACAAATAGCAAAACCTCTTGCCAGGACAGCCTCCGGGCTTAATGCTCCAAGCTTCCCCGCCAGAAAATCAAGCCTAGCAGTGCAACCCTGCAACAGATAGCACAGCCGGCTATCCAGCCGAGAGGCTAAATTATCCAGTATTTGGCGGTGTTGGTCAAAACGCTGAGAAGGACGAACAAACTCCCGGGCTGAAGCTATTCTTTCTACGTAGCGCCGGTGGTGTTCCAATCTAGCCTTCATCACTGCCGTCATCCTGTTTTTGGCCATCGCTAAAAACTGCTGCAACTCTCGTTGATCGGGCACAATAATTTCCGCTGCCGCAGTTGGCGTAGCAGCCCTGACGTCTGCCACAAAGTCGGCAATTGTAAAGTCGGTTTCGTGACCGACAGCAGATACTACGGGAATACGGGAACTATAAATCGCCCTGGCCACCACTTCTTCGTTAAAAGCCCAGAGCTCTTCAATAGAACCGCCGCCACGGCCAATGATCAATACATCCACATCTTGAATGCCATTAAAAAAATTTATGGCTTCCGCAATTTGCGCGGCTGCTCCCACTCCCTGAACCGGTACCGGCACCACCAACACTTCCGCCTGAGGAAAACGGCGGGAAAGAGTGGCAAGAATATCCCGAATTGCCGCGCCGGTTGGAGAAGTAACTAAGCCAATGCGTTCAGGAAAGCGCGGCAAGGGTTTTTTCACTTCCGGCGCAAACAACCCTTCCGCCGCCAAGCGTTTTTTCATTTCCTCAAAGGCGGCAAAAAGGCTGCCCACCCCTTCCGGCGCCATGGACTCCACATAGAGCTGATACAAGCCATCCCGCTCATAGATGGACAAGCGCCCGCTCAGCACCACCTTCATGCCGTCCGCGGGACGAAATGCAAGGCGCCCGTTTGCACTCTTAAACATCACGCAGCGTATAGAGGCAGCCGCATCCTTGAGTGTAAAGTACATGTGGCCGGAAGAATGTGCTTTAAAATTAGAAATTTCACCGCTGACCCGCAGCTTATTAAGCTGAGAATCAGCGGCAAATAAATTTTTAATATATTGCGTCACTTGCGCAACTGTCAGGATACGTTCAGAGCCGTTTAACATCTAATCACAGCACCCTATCAGATTGTTCAATAACATCGCCACAGTCATCGGGCCCACGCCTCCGGGAACGGGAGTAATCCAACCAGCTACTTGGTTGACGCTGTCATGCTCCACATCACCCACCAAGTGCCCGCCCACGAGATTGGTACCCACATCAATGACAATGGCGCCAGGCTTAACCATAGAACCGGTAATCATCTCCGGATGACCGGTTGCCACAATTAGCACATCGGCCTGGCAAGTCAATTGCTCAAGATACCAAGAACGCGAATGAGCAAAAGAGACGGTGGCGTGCTGCTCCAGGAGCAGAAAGCCGACCGGCAGGCCAACATGCTGGCTTCGCCCTACTATTACGGCTCGTTTACCTTTCAGCTCTATCCCAGTCGATTCTAGCAATTTCATGATACCGCGCGGGGTAAAAGGAATATATTGTTTGTCACCAATCAAAAAGTTGCCTAGATTCATGGGATGGATGCCTTCCACATCTTTGAGCGGATCAATGGCATGAACGACTGCCCGATAATCAATGTGATTAGGCATAGGATGGATGTTAATACCGGTAATCTTTGGATCAGCGTTAAGCTTTTCCACCAGTGCCATAACATTTGCCTGTCCCGAGAGCGAATTAAGCGTGTGCACTTCACAATAAATACCCACACTGTCACACATCCGTTTTTTCAGTTCGGCAATGTTAGTGCGCGCCACCGGACTGTTAACGAGTACTATGGCCAGCCCCGGAGTTTTATTTTGCTCTTTCAGCTTGGCCACATCTGCTTTGATTTTTTGTTGCAACTCCTTAGCGATGGCACTGCCATCGATAATGCGGGCAGCCATGGTAATCCCTCCTATTTTTTTACTTTAAATTGTGTTTACGTCTAAATGACTCCAGCGTATTAAGCATCAGCATCGTAATCGTCATCGGGCCTACACCGCCGGGAACGGGAGTAATATAGGATGCTTTTTCTTTAGCGCTTTCAAAATGGACATCGCCCACCAGCTTGTCATCCACACGGTTGATTCCCACGTCAATAACAACGGCTCCCGGCTTAATCCAATCGCCGTTAACCATTTCTGCACGGCCCACGGCTACCACCAGAACGTCGGCTTCGCGACAGACGGCTGCTAAGTCCGCAGTACGGGAATGGCAAATGGTGACAGTGGCATGTTGCTGAAGCAAAAGCAACGCTACCGGCTTGCCTACAATGTTACTGCGACCGACAACGACTGCATTTTTACCTTTCAGATCATAGCCGATGTATTCCAGCATTTTCATGCAACCATGCGGCGTGCAAGGTATGTAGCAGTCATCGCCAATCATTAGATTTCCAACGTTTATCGGATGAAAGCCGTCCACATCCTTTTCAACAGCAATGGCGTCAATCACTGCTTTTTCTTGAATGTGGCCTGGCAGCGGAAGCTGCACCAAGATGCCGTGAATATCTTCGTCTTTGTTCAAATCGTCAATCATTTTCAGCAGCACTTCTTGAGTCGTTTCTGCGGGGATTCGGTGGACGACAGAATAGAAACCGAGCGCTTTGCTTGTTTTTTCTTTGTTGCCAACATACGCTTTAGACGCCGGGTCTTCACCCAAGAGGATCACGGCTAAACCGGGGACTTTACCCGTTTTTTCCTTCATGCTTGCCAAATCGACTGCGATTTGATCCCGGATTGCGGCGGCCACTTCAGGTCCTTTGATCAATTTTGCACTCATCATAAATCCCTCCCTAAATATATATTATTTTATCTGCGCCGTTGATTTTCCTGCTTTGCCGGAAAATCAAACTAAAAAATAATCTTGTGTTAAGTTGTGGGTAAACTTCTAAGATATTCATCCATGGCTTTCGCGGCAACTTTACCGGCGCCCATAGCGTTAATCACAGTAGCAGCGCCAGTGACGATATCGCCGCCGGCCCAGACGCCTGCCCGCGATGTTTTGCCGGACTCGTCAGCTTCAATAGTCCCTCGGCGACCTGTTTTTAGACCGGCGGTTGTCTGGGGCACGAGCGGATTCGGAGTCTGTCCCACAGCTACCACCACCGTATCAACGGCAAAAACAAAGTTAGACTTTTCGATGGGTTCTGGACGGCAACGGCCGGACTCGTCCGGCTCGCAGAGGCGCATTTTTACACACTCCATCCCCTTAACCCAACCATTTTCATCCCCACTGATCTTAATTGGATTGGTAAGCAGATTAAATTGCACGCCTTCCTCTTCCGCATGATGAATTTCTTCCAGCCGAGCCGGCATTTCCTTATCAGAGCGGCGATAGACAATATAGACGTTCTCGGCTCCCAGGCGTAGCGCCGTCCGCGCCGAGTCCATTGCTACGTTACCGGCACCGACCACAGCTACATTTTTCCCCACCTTAATCGGAGTGTCATATTCCGGAAACAGATAGGCTTTCATTAAATTAGTTCTGGTCAAAAATTCGTTGGCCGAATACACCCCAAGCAAGTTCTCCCCGGGGATACCTAGGAAAGTGGGCAAACCGGCACCAGTCCCAATAAAAACGGCATGAAATCCTTCTTCGGTAAACAACTCATCTATGGTGATGGTCTTGCCAATGACTATGTTGGTGCGCAGCTTGACCCCAAGGCGCTGGATATAGTCGACTTCTTTGCGCACGACTTCTTTCGGCAGACGGAATTCAGGAATCCCGTAAACCAACACGCCCCCAGGCATATGGAACGCTTCGAAAATGGTAACATCGTGACCCATCCTCGCCAAATCGCCGGCACAGGTGAGTCCCGCAGGGCCTGCTCCTACCACAGCCACTTTTTTCCCTGTGGACGCAGGAAGTTCCGGAACATCTACACCATGCTCCAGCTCCCAATCGGCAAGAAAACGCTCAAGGCGGCCAATAGCCACTGAATCGCCTTTCTTAGCGCGCACGCAGAAAGATTCGCATTGGCTCTCCTGAGGACAAACACGACCGCAGATCGCCGGCAGATTATTTTTGTCTTTCAGAGCAAAGACACCCTCGCCAAACTTTTTCTCCTTGATCAAACCGATAAAAGCAGGAATATCTACTTCAACGGGACAACCCTGGCGGCACGGCGCCTTTTTGCACTCCAAGCAGCGCTCCGCTTCCGCGATGGCTGTTTCCATGTTATAGCCGTAAGGAACCTCGCTAAAGTTTTTAACTCGTTCCGCCGGTTTTTGTTCTTCCATTGGATGCTTTTTAGTAACATTCGGCTCCATTAATGCTCACCTCCGCAACCGCAACGACAGTGACCCAAAGCCTGTTTCTCTTCAGCCTGATACATACGGGAACGGGCGACCAGCTCATCAAAATCTACCTGGTGTCCGTCAAACACAGGCCCATCTACACAAGTAAATTTAGTCTTGCCGGCTACCGTAACACGGCAGGCGCCGCACATCCCGGTGCCATCTACCATGATCGGGTTTAAACTGACGACGGTTTTTACACCATACGGACGGGTCTGGTTAACAATCGCCCTCATCATCGGCAACGGACCCACCGCAATAATTTCCGCAATCGGCTCCCCATCAGCGAGAAAATTTTGCAACAGATCGGAAACAAAACCATGGCGGCCATAGCTACCATCATCTGTGCAAACATGCAACTCTTTGCTGACTAAGCGCATCTCATCTTCAAGAATTAAAAAATCCTTAGTACGGGCGCCGATAATCGAGAATACATCCATTCCGGCTTTGTAAAATCCTTTTACCTTGGGATAGATCGGCGCAATCCCTACCCCGCCGCCCACAGCAATTATCCGTCCGGGATGTTCAGGAAATTCCATTGGCTTGCCAAGTGGGCCTACGAAATCGGCTATATATTCGCCCGCTTCTTTTTTAGCCAAACATTTGGTCGTTAGCCCCACTTCCTGAAAAATGATGGTGATGGTTCCCCGTTCAGGGTCAGAGTCTGCAATAGTGAGGGGAATTCGTTCTCCCTTTTCATCAATGCGCAGAATGATAAACTGCCCCGGTTTGGCTTTCCTGGCAACTAGCGGTGCTTCTACCTCAAACAGTGTTGAAACGTCTGAGAGCACTCTTTTCGTAACCAGCTTATACAATAGCGCTTCCTCCCTTACCTGTGACTAGACTGTTTCTCTCCAAGTTAGGTTTATTCGCCAAATTCGTCCTATTTCCTTTTTTCATAGCTTAAGATGCAGGAATTTTAGAACTTTTCTAGCAAGTAAACTTATGTGCAAATAAGGCTGCCCCCACAGCGTTGTCACCGGCAAACTCAACGCTGGCAAAGGCAGCATTATTGCCAATTTTTTTAGCTAAGAAACTGCGAATATAGGAGTTAGCCATGACCCCGCCCACAAAAAGCACTGGTTTTACACCGTGCTCTCTTGCGATATTTTCCAAAACTCGCCAGACCGACTGAGCCACACAATGCTCCACCCCCCTAGCCGCGTCAGCCGGTCGTGCGCCTTGCAGCAGCGCACGCTGGACATGGCTTTCCGGTCCGGAAAAAGACAAAATGCCTCCTCTGACTGCCACAGGCACAGCCAGTGGAGCAGGACCGGCACAAGCCCCCAGCTCTTCTAAACTTGGTCCGGCAGGAAACGATAAACCGAGCGCCACGCCCACGCGATCAATAAACTGGCCGGCATGCAAGTCTTCCGTTCCACCCAACTGAGAAAGCAGTAATTCTTCCTTCGCGTCTACCGCCAGCACTTCCGTAGTGCCGCCGGAAAGATGAACGACATAAAAATTCTGCCACTCGACTCCGGCAGACCATAAGCCAGCCAATAAGTGTCCTTCCTGATGAGATAGTTCAAAAAACGGTACGTCGAAAGCCGATGCCAAAGAACGAGCAAATGATACCCCCGCTGTAAAGACCGGCAGATAAGAGCCAATCAACGGTCGGGGCCGCGTTGAGGCTGCCACCGCTTGCAGTCGTAACGGACCGATTTCCTTAGTCAAGACAGCAACCAGCTCCGGCAGATGCTGCAGATGTTGAAACACGCCGTCTGATTGCCGCAAACCACGTTCGCCATGCGGTACAGCGAGCAACTTTCTTGCCTCTGAAAGCAAACGTCCCTGGGCGTCAATTACAGCCAGGGACGTAGTGTAGCATGAGGTGTCCACTCCTAGAAACATCACGATTCCTCCTTGCTGCCTGCTTGGTCGCGGGCCAATTTATCCAGTACACCGTTTAGAAACTTTGCTGACTCGTCACTATTAAAGAGCTTGCTTAACTCCAATGCTTCATTAATGGCAACGGCAGCAGGGATATCAGCACAATAGAGTAGCTCATATGTTGCCAGCCGCAAAACACTTCTGTCTACTGCAGCCAGTCTGCCAAACTCCCAGTTTACCAGATACTTAGCAAGTTGATTGTCTATCTCCGCTAAGTGTAACAGAGTGCCTTCAGCCAACTGTCGGGCAAAAAGAGCATGGTCGCGACCCAACCCGCTCTCCGTCAATAATTCGGTGAATACAGGTTCTAAACCATTTTTCCCTACATCTTCCTGAAATAATACTTTAAATGCAATTTCCCGTGCCAGACGCCGGCTCATCTAAATCCTCCCGTCAATCGCTGTCAGGCCAGATACGCTGCAGTATCTTTTGCAGTCCGTCATGGCGGTCATACAGTTTGCCTAAAAATACTCCCAAAGCTATACACATAAATAACAGCAAACTTCTCCACAAGCCAAAAGTAATTATTGAAAGACCGACAGCCAGACCAGTCAGGCCACCCAGCACTTTCCCCCAATGTTCAGCCAAAAGTTGGCGCATTGTCTTTGCACTCACGTCCACACCTTCTTCCAGAAGTCGTTAGTGAGCAGTCTTGATGCCGTCAGTAACAATGTTTTCAATCATCACTCTTACTTCGGCAACACTGCTGCCCGTAATTTTCTCCACGTCATCTTTCACCACAGCCTGCAGTTCCGCAGTCAACTGCGGGATGATCTGCTCCGGATAAATCACTGCGCGGAGAAAAATAACGACCCCGTTATCGCTAAAAACGATTTTTGTTTTTATTTCCCTAATGCCTTTAATACTTTTCGACGCTTTCAATACCATATTTTCCACCGCTTTGAAGCAGATCCTTACTTCACCAAGGGGCCCGTGCAACAAAATTGTCTCTACTCGCTCGCTACGGCGCAAACCGGCAACCATTACTGCCACAGCAAGCAGAATCATCACACCGGCCAAGACTATAAAGTTCCGGTTTCCATAGACGGCTTCTAAGCTTGTCCGCAAAAAATCCAATGGAAAATAGGCGGTAGCAACTGCGCCAAGCACGATGCCGGCAGCAGCAAGGGATAAAGCCAGTAAACACAGATATATCCTTTCACCAGTAGTCATGCCTCTACCACTCCCTTTTGTGCAGTACCGGGCGCCAAAGGCGCATAAGTAATAGTCGGGACAGAAAGGGGACGTAACGGAACTTTAGTTTCATTGCATCCCCTTTTGTGTCTGTCTAGCGAATACGCTCGTCCGTTTCCTCTTCATGCTCCTTAGCCGTACCGAAGTTAACACCTTGCACATGAACATTTACCTTTACTGCTTCTAAGCCCGTCATCGACTCGACTGCTTTTTTTACATTCTCTTGAATATTCCAGGCCACATCAGGAATTCTTGCCCCAAACCTAACGACAATATAAAGGTCTATAGCAGCCTGCTTGTCACCTACTTCAACCTTTACTCCTTTAGCCAGGTTTCGCTTACCCAGCATATCGGCTAGACCGCCGGCAATGCCACCGCTCATCCCGGCCACGCCTTCCACCTCGCTGGCAGCCAGACCAGCAATAATTGCCACTACATCATCTGCTATTTTAATGTTGCCAAATTCTGTCGTTGCATACGCCTCATGTTCAGCCAACACAAACCCCTCCTTACCACAGTTCTAGCTGTGACGTTTTTTATTATATCAAAAAATGCTTTGGAATACAATTCCATGCCGCTAACCGGAATTCCAGCTATGGGCCGCTATGTTCAACCACCGTCACCTCCTCCATCTCCACCCCGGTGACACCGCTGACCATCTCCGCTATCTGGAGAAACTCCTGGTCCTTTAAATTTTCCGCCTGCACAACAACATTAGTCATTCTGCCGCGGTAGAAAAAGACGGCGTCTGCAAAACCATGTGCCTTCAACATATTTTCCACCAGCAGCTCTTTTTCCATTGTTTCCACCAATGCCAACAATTGTGCTTCCGCCTGCTTTTTGCCTTCCTGCGAAATATCAGGATTACCAATCATACCGTTTAACATTTCCAGTTCTTTGCCTCGGACACGGTCACGCTGAAGCCTGTACTCCACAAAAAATGCTGCATATTCTTCCAGTTCCAAATTGCCCGGGGTCGCCTCAGAATCGTCGATTATGGCTGGCACGGCTACATTCACCGGTGAATCTGTTTTAATCGACTGCCCTCCTAAGCCCGCAAGCCACCAAACGGCTGTCAGCGTCACCACCAGAATTGATAGCGTCATAATTTTTCTACTCACATTCATTCCCCTTCCTCCTAATCCATTGGCAACACACTAATCCGGTGCGTCGGCAGAGCAAGCGCCGCTGCCACAGCAATGGTTATCCGCTCTTTAATCAACAGATTATCTGCACCCCGAGCCACCACTAACACCCCTTTAATCTCCGGCTGTAGCTCCTCTGTCACCACAGCCTGTTCGCCGCTGCCATCACGAGTCATGACAAGCTGTTTGCTCTCCGTTGTTTCCTTGATCTCGCGCTGACCACCAGCGACATCAGTTTCCGTCGTACTTCGTTCAGTGTTTTCAGTATTTTGCGCGTAGATTGTAGTGCTGCCGCTTTCCAAGGTAATCAGTACTGATACTGCTTTGACACCCTTGATTTGCCTCAGTCCGTCTTCAAGCTCACTTTCAAGCCTCTCCCTGTAGCCACCCTTTGCACCAAACGGATTCAGTACAGCTTCACTGTTTTTTTCAGGGGCAGGAAGCCTGCTCTCCTCTTGGGGACTGGCACTGATAAACATCAAAACTATACCTATACATGCGAGTGCCAGCAGGAAAGTTGTGGAACGCGTTCCTTTCGCCTGCCGTTCCCCTTTAACAAAATCGGCGAAGCGCTGCCAAAGTCTTTTTAAGATCCCCGCCACCTCCTAACAAAAAAAATTCTTGAACCCGCACTCTTGTATATTTTCAGCAATAACTGAATGAAACGCCTTTGCGAATATATATGCTGTTATCCACCCCTTAGCACCTTTACCTCAATTTTCTCAACACCAACCCCAAGCACTTCCCCAATCAAGCGCTCTATTCTGCTGTCTTTGACTGCCTCTGCCGCGCTTTCTGGTGGCGGTGTGCCGACTATAATTTCCACTTTTTCCACTTGTCCGGGCCTTGATTCAGCTATTTGCGCCTTTTTAGCTACCACCACTATCTGCTGAGGCTGTCCAAACTCTGGGTGGTTGACATTTTCTTCAAGTTCAAGAGTTATCTCGATAACTACCAACCCTTCCTGCGCCAAAATCTCTGAAATTTTTTCCAGCATCAACGTTCTGTAGCGCTCTAAGGTTAATTCCCAGTTAATCTGCTCCAGCAAAAGATAACGCTTAGCCACTTCAGATTCACCCAAGGACCAGCGCATTTCCAACACCGGATCCAGTGTGGCGGGTAACTGCAAAAAGGAGCGAAAGGGCGACAATAACATCAACATTAACACTAAGCCCACGACCATATTTACATAAGGGCGAAAATGGTTGCGGGGCAAGAGCAAATCCAGGATGGTAACGAGAACAATCAACACCACAATGTTGCGCACTACTTCAGATAATATGGCAAGCATACAGCCACCTACCTTAACATAAATGACGTATTGCTGGCTCCGGCAATGATAGTAATCGCCAAAAAAAACATCACGCCGACAATGGCGACCGCAGCGAAAACTAAAGCCAGGCAATTGCCCATCGTATTTAAACAATCACACAAGGTTGTCTCCCCCAGCGGCTGAATTAGCGCTGCCGCCAGCTTATAGATAAAGACCAGCGCCAAAATTTTAAACAGGGGGAAAACCACAATGTAAAATAGTAATAGCAGCCCAGATAAGTGCACCGTATTTTTTAAAATCAGTGTGGCGCTGGCAACAGTTTCCACCGCGTCAGTCAACATTCCGCCTACCACCGGTAAAAATGCGCCGGTCATAAATTTTGCGGTGCGAATCGTTACCGCGTCTCCTACTGAGGATGCCACGCCATGGATTGACAAAAGACCGGTGAAAATAGTCATTGACAAGCCCATCGTCCAGACTGAGACATTTTTCAGCAAATCTGCCAGCTTGCTTACCGTCACCCGCGGCGAGAAATAATTAACGATAGATAAGATGGTAGTAAGATAGATTAGCGGAAAAACAAGATCCCTGGTCAGAGTAGCAAAAAAGTTTACCGCAAAAATAATCAGCGGCCGAAAGATAGCTGCAGACGCCAGATTGCCAAGTGATGCCAACAACGCTAAGAGTAGCGGGATAATCGCGAGGATCAGATCGACCATCCTATCTACCGCACTGCGTCCTAGCTCGACAGCCACAGCAAAACTTTGCATGGCAATAACCATGAGCGCTAAATATACTATGGCTTGGGTGAGGGCAGCAATAGATTCGTTGGCAAACGCTTTCTCTAGGTTCTTTAATAGTGACGCCACTACTGCTAAAAAAAGCAATTTACCAAGCAGGCTCAAATTGTGATAGATTTCCCGCCAGAGATAACGCCAAAGCCCATTAAACACTTCAGAGAGGGATAAACCTGACGCCTGCCCAGGGATAAACCAGAGCAAGACATCGCGCCAGTGAAATTGGGGAAGGTAGTCGCCAGCATCGCGTTGCAACTCCTGCCAAAAAACTTCAAGCTCTGTCAGCTCAAGCTGCTCAAGCTGACTGCGCGCCACATCTCCCGGCGATTGAGCTCCCGCCGTAGCTGTGATCAATAAACAGACAAGGCAGATAGTCAGACAAATAAACTTCCGCATTTTCATCATCTCACCTACGGAACAAAATTCAGGATAGTTTCCAGCACAGCTGCTAAAAGTGGCAGCGCCATCACCAAAATCAACAATTTTCCGGCAAACTCGACTTTTCCGGCGATAACCCCTTCTCCTGCGTCACGGCAAATTTGCGAGCCAAATTCAGCCAGATAGGCGATTCCCATAATTTTTAACAGTGTGTTGAGGTAGACCATAGAGATATTTGCCTGCAATGTAACCTCGGTAAGGAACTGGAACACTCCTGCCAAATAGCCCATCAAGCGCAGAAAAATGATTACGCCGGCCACAGTCCCCACAAACATGGCGTAAACCGGATTTTGTTCCCGCAAGAGAACTGCAAAAAATGTGGCAATCAGGGCTAAGGCCACAATCTGAACGATTTCCAACGAGAAACCCTGCCTTTCAGCTCCTGCTTAAAAGAGATTAAAGATTGTTTTAATACTTAGAAAGAGTTCATTAATTAGCTGAATCACCATTAACAGCACGACTACTACCCCCACTAACGTCAGCATTTGTGCCTGTTCTTCCTTGCCGGCCTGCTTCAGGACAATGTTAAGTACAGAAATAAATATGCCGATGCCGGCAATACGAAAAAGCAAATCCACGTTAAATCCGTTCACAGTTTTCCTCTCCCATCTCTAACCAGCTTAAAGCAGGACAATCACTAATGCTGCGCCACCCAGCACGCCCAAATAACGCCACATTCTTTCGCTCCGAACGCAGTTTTCCGCTACTCTGGCGGTGTGTCCAGCTAATTGGCTCTCTGCTGCTTCCAACTGTTTTAGCTGACTTTCCCGCCCAAGACCGCCCAAACCGGCTGCCGCCCGTATAATCAACGGCCAGTCATCTGCTCTCAAAGATAGTTGCCCTCGGCATACTTCGACCGCGCGCAGCCATGCCTGAGAAGCATCACCCACCTCAGGCCGCCCCAACTGCAGCACGATTTCCGCAAAAAACTGTTTCACCCGTTCATCGCCCAAGCAACCCTGCACATACTCCAGGGCACGTGGCAGCGGTGTGGCAGTGTAGCCAATTTCTGCCATCAGCAGGCGTAGAGCAAGCCTAAATTCTTCCAACTGCCTTACCCGCCGCCGCATTTTAGCTGCCTGTTGGTTGCCCCAGAGTGATGTTGCCAGCACAATCAGAACGGCGCCTGCCCATTTAAACCACATGACCCATCTCCTCTGCCACCAACCTGCTTTTCACTGTTTCCCCGTTATATATTTCCTCAATCGTTCCCGGCCCTTTACGACGGGAAAGGAAAACAATCCGCTCAAATAAAGTTTGTCGCAAAAGATAGGCGAGGCTTGGTCTTTTCATAAGATCTCCCAGGCAGTGCCCATGGACAGTGGCCAAGATAGAAGCACCTGAATTAACTGCTTCTTCCACCGCTCTGGCATCCTCCGGTCTGCCTAATTCGTCGGTGACCAGAAGTTGTGGCGACATGGAGCGTACCAGCATCATCATCCCTTCCGCCTTGGGACAACCATCAAGTACATCGCTACGCATTCCCACATCAAGCTGTGGCACTCCCAGATAACAACCTGCCAGTTCAGACCGTTCATCTACTATGCCCACCTTCAGGCCGAAGCGCCCCTTTACCTGGTCGCCGTCGGAGAACAACCTCGCCAAATCGCGCAGCATCGTAGTTTTGCCAGCCTGCGGTGCGGAGACAAGAAGCGTATGATAGACCCGCTGCTGGCGAGTACAAAAAAGCTGCGGCAAAAGCGCCTCGCCGGCTCCCTTCACCTCACGGGCAATGCGCAGGCTGATGCCGGATATATCACGCAACAACTTTACCCGGTTCTCCTCAAGCACCACCCGGCCCGCAAAACCGGCACGATGGCCCCCCGGTAGAGCCAAATAACCCCGCCGTAATTCTTCATCCCTGGCGTAAAGGGAATATTCAGCAACGGTAAGCAGCACGGCCTGCAGCTCAGCCGCAGTCACAATTACTGCTTCAGAAAAATTGCCGGTAACTCCATCTAGCCCCACAAAACTTTCCCCTCGGTGAGTGCAAATCATGATGGCTTTGCCGGAACGAAGCCGGATCTCCTCCAACTCCTCTGCCGCCTGTCCACTCAGTGTGGCAAAAATATTCTGCAATCGCGCAGGGAGAATAGGCAATATTTGATTTTTCCACTCCATCTTTACCATTTTTTCTTCACCACCACATCTTTATGGGGAAGGACAACCCTTTATGACAAAGATAAGAAAAAACTGGTATTTTCTCTTGCGCATCCTGCGCACCACAAAAAAGCCGGCATCTCACGACTGCAAGATACCGACTTATTTCTGTTATACGAGTTGCCAGCTATTGCAAAACTATTTCCTTACTTTTCTTCGTTATCCACAAGGTCTAAATCATCTTCAAAACATTCATAATCTTCATCATCGTTAACAAAAACTACGCGTTCACAATTGGGGCAAAGGATTTCCACCAGATCATCATCTTCCAACATATCGTCATCAATATACACAATCTCATGACAGTCCGGACATTCAACAGAAAACAGCTCGTCGTCATCATCGTCGTCATCGTCATCATCATCGTCATCATCATCGTCATCATCGTCTTCCTCGTAGAAATCCTCTTCCAGCTCGGTTAAATCTTCATCAAGCGCTTCTGTATAATCCACCAAATCGTCAAAGTCACCCTGCAGTTCAGTCACAGCCGCAGCCAAAGAATCAATTACATCAATGACCTGCTCAAACAGTTTGCCCTCCCGGGAACTAGCATCGAAATTTAGTCCTGCGGCCAGCCCCTTCAGATACGCCACACGAGATTTTAGATCTTCCATCGGAAAAGCCCTCCTTTTAATTGGTATCTTCGGCCTAGACCCTCTCAATATATTCACTCGTACGAGTGTCAATCCGCAGTACATCACCGGGATTGATAAAAAACGGAACCTGCACCACTAGGCCAGTCTCCATTTTAGCCGGCTTTGAGCCACCGGAGGCAGTATCACCTTTAATCCCCGGTTCGGTTTCGGCAACTACTAAATTTACAGAAACCGGCAGTTCAATGCCCATAACCTGTTCTTGGTAAATCACCACACCGATATTCATATTTTCTTTTAGGAACTTTACTTCATTGCCCAACTGCTCAGAGCGAAGCGCCATCTGTTCAAATGTTTCCGTATCCATAAAATAATATTCATCACCGGCACTATAGAGATACTGCATTTCACGCCGGTCCATCATCGCGCGAGCCACTTTTTCACCAGCCCGAAAGGTCCGCTCAGTCACGCCGCCCGTTTTAACGTTTTTCAGCTTGGTACGGACGAAAGCCGCACCTTTTCCTGGCTTTACATGCTGAAAGTCAACAATCGTAAAGACGTCTCCGTCAAACTCTATTGACATGCCATTTTTAAAATCACTGGTTGAAATCATTTTGTTTCCTCCATCCTCTACGCTCCCACAACTAGCAAATCTTTTACGCTCTGCGTCAGATTGCGCACACCCTTTTCTTCCACCACAACCACATCCTCAAGGCGAACGCCAAATTCACCGCCAAGATAGACACCCGGCTCCACTGTAATCACCATCCCTGCTGACAACAGCTCACTTACTGCCGCTGAAACTCTGGGAGCCTCATGGACTTCTCTGCCCAAGCCATGTCCTAAGCCGTGGCCAAAATATTCCGCCAGACCATGTTCTGCCAACACGTCACGCGCCAAGGCGTCTGCTTCACTACAGGCTATGCCGGCCCGAATCTGTGCCAAAGCCTGTTTTTGTGCGGCAAGCACCGCATTGTATACCTGCCGCTGACGCTTCGAAAAGCTTCCCACAAACACAGTCCGCGTCAGATCGGAACAGTAGCCGTTTAAAATACAACCAAAGTCCAAGACTACCGCGTCGCCGTAAGCGAGCAGTTTGTCCCCCGCCACTCCGTGAGGCAGCGCAGAACGATGACCGGAGGCAACAATAAACTGAAATGAAACGGCGGTGGCACCATGCCTGCGCAGAAAGAATTCCAACTCCAGTGCCACATCCCGCTCCCGAACACCAGCTCTAAGATAAGGCTGGATATGGAGAAACGCGCGGTCTGTAAGCAACACAGCCGCTTCAAGCGCACTTTGTTCCTCAACGCTCTTTATTCTTCGCAACTCTGCAGCGAGCGAAGGCACCGCGCTAACAGTAACGCCTGACAGCGCCGCATCCATCTTGTGATAGCCGTCGACCGTCAGATGATCCGCTTCCACAGTTAGGCCATCAATGCCTAACAGCGCAAGGAAGTCGGCGACTTTGTGCCAGCTCGACTGTCCTCCGTCCACGATGGTGAACTCTCTTGTTTCATTTTGCGCTTGCTGCAAATAGCGAAAATCAGTAAATAAGTAGCCTCCCTCTGCCGTAACCAGCAAACACCCGGCAGTACCGGTAAAACCAGATAGGTAGGCAATGTTCACCGGGTTTGAAAACAGCGCCGCCGCTATCTTTTTAGTTGACATCAGGCTGCGCAGACGCTCTAAACGTCCACTCATTATAGTGCGACTTCCTTTTGCAGTCGGCTTGCAGCGGCGCGAAGCCCGAGCAGGTAACTATCAAAGCCAAAGCCGCTAATCAAGCCACTGGCTGCTCCGGCAGTAACCGATAGCTGTCTGAAAGCTTCACGGCCGTGAATATTGCTTAAATGAACTTCCACTACCGGCCCTGCATAATCGGCAAGTGCATCCCGCAGTGCGTAGCTGTAGTGGGTCAAAGCTCCAGGGTTAATGACAAGTGCCGCCGCATCCGTGGTCTGAATAAGGTCAATCAGCTCTCCCTCATGGTTGGACTGAAATGTCTCCAGCGCAACGCCCAAATCGGCTGCCAGCTCAACAAGCAAACTGTTAAGTTCCTGCAGCGTGCCCGTTCCGTAAAGGAGAGGGTCACGCTGACCCAGCTTATTTAAATTTGGGCCGTGCATCACTAAAATCTTCCGCATCATAACCACCGTTTCCATTTCTGTTTAGTATTTCTATACTTTTAGGCTAAAATCCTGCCCGCCAAATTTTTTTAATTAGACCGCCGGTTTATCTTCTCCTTCTATTCCATGCCGGTTTATGATCCAAAAAATTTCTTCGGCCACTTCCGCCGGCAACTTTTCGGCAGTTTCGACCTGCACATCGGACGCTCTCCGGTAAACAGGCAGCCTGGCGTGATAGAGAGCTGCAAAATTATGCTCATTTTTAAGCAGCGGCCGCGAATTATCATCTTTTAAACGTTCACGCAACACAGCAAGCTCAGCAGTCAACCAAACCACAAAACCCGATTGGCGTAAAGCCGACGCATTATCCTCGTCTAGCACAAAACCGCCTCCCGTAGCAATCACCAGATTTTGCTGTTCCCTCAGCTCCTCCGCCAGCGCCTTCTCCAGCAGGCGAAAATATTTCTCTCCCCGCTCCCGAAAAATTTCTGCAATCGCCTTTCCTTCCCGCTGCACAATCAGCTGGTCGGTATCTACCAGGCGGCGATTTAGTCGCTTGGCGAGCAGACGGGCCACCTCCGTTTTCCCAGTTCCCATAAAACCGATTAAAACTAGATTTTTAGCGGAGATGCGCTTCACTTTGCGGCGGCCTCCCGTTTTATGCTTAGCAATTTTATCCATTATACACAAAATCCTGCCCGGTATACAAATCTACTTCAATCGTTCTGTTATAGACTGGGTGAGCGTTGTTTTCCACGATTGTTACACGTGAACCGTTTACGCGAAAGCCAATCCTGCCATTGCGCCTTGTCAATCCCGCCGAAAGCCCGTCGATAATCTGCAGTAGCCGAAGCATGGGCAACAGATGACTGGGGAAATCTGCCGGCAATTGCTCTTCGCTATGATGATGATAACGAATCAGCGTTACCACATCCTGCGGTTTTTGATAATAATTTTCTGCAATATCCGCGCTGCGCATTGCATGCATTATGCCGGGCTCAAATGCTTTTCTGGGGTCCGCGACCTGCCCCACATTAAGCACCGGCTGTGACTTTCCTAGGTCATGAAAGATTAAGGCCTGCACTAAAATATCCTTATCGATGCCAAGTAGCCCCATCAACCCTTTTTCGTTTAAATCGGCAGCTACCTTTAAAGCATTAACGACATGCTGATACCCTCCGTCTTCAATCACTTCCGTTACTTCAATCAGCCCGTTGGCAACATTAAATACATCCCTGTATTCCGGCGTACTTTTTAGTTTATATTCTACCCTCGAATTGGGCAGAGTCAGCGCAAACGCTTTATCGAGTTCCTCTTTAGTATTCAACAACTGCTGCTGCAAACGCTTCAGATCGGTGATTTCAGAAAATGTTTGCAAGACACCAACAATCTCCCCGTCCACAACAATAGGGACAGTATTCGTCAAAAACACCTGCTCCCGAGAATTTTTCACTTCTAAATTCAGCAGCGGCTTACCGGTCTCCATCACCCGTCTTACCCGAGAATGATCTTCCAGATACAGCCTAGACTGCCGCCCGAGAACCTGCTTCGCCGCCACGCCACTATATTCCACGGCTGCGAGATTAAACTCACACACCCGGTAGTCACAATCCACTACTACTAAACCTTCCCGCATCGCTTCTAACAGCAAAGCTGCCTGCCGAAACTGTTCAAGTTGATTTCTACTCTTTGTTGCGAGCTGCGAAGTATGTTCCAGCACGTTATTCAGATGCAAATAACCTACCGGCACATCATTTAAGACCACCGGCAGCTGGGAAATTTTTCTGCCCGTCAAGATTTCAGCCGCTTCCTCAAGCGGCGTATCGGGATAAACAACCAACAATTTTTGCCTGGGCGTCATGATTTGCTCTGCACAAAAATCCAGCTTATCCTCGGCCAACGCCTTGCGTAAATCCATCCCGGAAACCAGTCCCACCAATTTGCTGTCTGCGCCGACAACAAGCACATGGGAAGCGTTTTTAGCCACCATAACTTGTGCAAGCTGGGCCAAACTAGTGCTTGTTGCCACAAGCGGGAGGTCTGTTATCATCATCTCTTTTGCCTGCATGCTGCTGCCTCCTGCGTTGACAAAAATATTGGCAAACTTACGCTTCCTTAGCCAAAGGTTGGAATTCGACGCCAAAAGACAATAAACCTGCCATTCTTAACAGACTGCCAAAGATTTTCTCTTTACCTTTAAGCTAAGGCGGCGTTTCACTAATTCTCACCCTGCCCGTCACCGGTGTGACGATAATAAAACGCCGTCTGCCATTTGCATCGCGCAAAATCAGATGACCGCCCCTGTTAGGCGCCCCGGTATAACGGAAATATACTGTGGGACGGTTGTCAAACAACGGGAAATTTATGCCGCCAAAAACTATTTCCGCCGGCAGATTGACCCATTCCCTGCCTGTAGGCAACTCCAGGCGATAGCGGCCGCTAAACTCGAAAAATACCACATAGCAAACCTTGCCGCTAGCCATCGCCGTTTGACGCGCTTCTCTAATCCGCGCCGCCATCTCCTGCGAGGCAGCCAGCAGCTGCCACTGACTAAGCGAACGGATGACAGGGACGGCTATTGCAGCTAAAACACCCAGAAGCAGCAAAACCATCACTAGTTCAGTCAAAACAACGCCTTGCCGCCGTTTCTCCATCGTTATGACCATTCCTTTCCGCTGCGCTTCAAGGCACAAAAGGATATGAAACCAATTGTCCTACCCGCAGCCTGTAGAATTTTGTTAAAATAGCTTGAGGAAGTAGGCACACTACAGAGCACGTGGAGG
>Ga0208372_10048_pt1 | contig 62222 bp, 80 predicted proteins | sample Subbio2Dec_QV11A_FD_184832 | JGI IMG/M metagenome (GOLD analysis project Ga0208372, IMG submission 184832) | Serpentinite rock and fluid subsurface biosphere microbial communities from McLaughlin Reserve, California, USA - CR12Dec_QV11A (SPAdes) | ecosystem: Environmental > Terrestrial > Deep...
CTGGCCGCCGCCGCCGCCTCCCCCCGGGTTGGTTCCCCCTGTGGCAGGCTGGAACGGGTGCGAAACGATCGCGAGATTCCGCTAGTGGCTCAAATCTGAAACGGCTAAAGGTGCGAGCATGTCAGTAAAGCCGCTGACTCAAGCCGCTTTAGCCAAGGCGCTAGGGCTCACCGAAGGCCGCGTTTCGCAGCTCAAAACGCTCGGAATGCCGCTGAGCTCGGTCGAGGCGGCGCAGGCCTGGCGCGAGCAGCAGCAAAACGTGGCCGCGCGCAAGCCGCTGCCGGCCAGCGGCGCCGATTTTCGCGGCTGCGGCGCCGATTTTGCGCGCGTGCACGCCGCCGATCGCGATTTTTCAGCTGCGCCGGCCGATTTTTCGTCCGCCGGCCCGATTTTTGCGCCCGGCGCGCGCGATTTTGCGCCCGCAGAGCCGTTTTTTGGCCAAACTGGGCCTGCGGTGCCTGCCGGCCCCGATTTTGGCCGCCAAGGGCCGGATTTTGAGCCCACCAAGCCCGCCGCCGCGCCGTTTGCGCCAAATTCGGCCCCCAAGCCGGTTTTGGGCCTCATGGACGAAGATTTCCAGATGGCGCGCACCCGGCGCGAGATCGCCGAGGCCAATTTAGCCGAAATGCGCGAGGCCGAGCTCGAGGGCCGGCTGATACGGGTCGAGGTCATCCGCGCAGCATGGGCCAAGCGCGTGGCCAGCACCCGCGATGCCCTGCTGCAAATCCCCAGCCGCTTAGCGCCCACCGTGGCCGCGCAGTCCGATGTTGACCAGGTGGCCCGCGTGCTCGAAGAGGAGCTGCGCCAAGCGCTGGCCGAGCTGAGCCGCGACGGCGTGCCTGTGCAGGAGGTGGCCTAGCCATGGGTGCCAGCGAATCTGCCGCCCTTGCCGACCCGGCGCGCGCCGAGCGCTTGGTGGCCGAGCTGTTCGCGGAATTTCTACGCCCCCCAGCCGCCGTAACGGTCAGCCAGTGGGCGGATACGCACCGGATGCTGTCCGGCAAGGCGTCCAGCGAGCCCGGCCCCTGGCGCACCGACCGCACCCCGTACCTGCGCCAGATCATGGACGACCTGAGCGCCCGCAGCAGCGTGCAAGAGGTGGTGGTGATGTTTGCCGCGCAGCTGGGCAAGAGCGAAAGCGGTATGAACTGGCTAGGCTACATCATCGACAATGAGCCCGGCCCGGTCATGTGCGTGCAGCCCACCACCGACATGGCCAAGCGCTTCAGTCGGCAGCGCATCACGCCCATGCTCGAGGAGACGCCCGTACTGCGCCGCAAGGTGCGCGAAAACCGCAGCCGCGACGACGCCAACACCACGCTGATGAAAGATTTTGCTGGCGGCGTGCTGGTGGTGTCTGGCGGCAACAGCGCGGCCAGCCTGCGATCGATGCCAGTGCGCTACCTGTTTTTGGACGAAATCGACGCCTACCCGCTTGATGTTGACGGCGAGGGCGACCCGGTGGCGCTGGCCGAAAAGCGCACCAGCACCTTTGCGCGGCGCAAGGTGCTCAAGGTGTCCACGCCCACCACCAAAGATTTTTCGCGCATCGAGAGCGCCTACCTGCAGACCAATGCCTGCCGCTACCACGTGCCCTGCCCGCACTGCGGCGAGCACCAGGCGCTGGAGTGGGGCGCAAAGGGCGAGCACGGCCTGCGCTGGCACAAGCTCGAGGACGGATCGCCCGACCTCACCAGCGTGCATTACGTGTGCAAGCACTGCGGCGGCGTGATCGACGAGCACCACAAACCCGCCATGCTGTCGCGCGGCGAGTGGCGGGCCAGCAAGGCCCCCAACCGCGCCAACCGCCAAACCGGCTATCACCTCAACGCGATTTATGCCCCATTGGGCTGGATCAGCTGGCCCGATCTGGTGGCGCAGTGGCACGATGCCATGCTGGCCGCCAAGCAGGGCGACGTGAGCAAGCTCAAGACCTTCACCAACACCGTTTTGGCCGAGACTTGGGAGGAGCAGGGCGACAAAGTGGCTACGCACGAGCTGGCCCGCCGCGCCGAAGACTACCCGCTTGGCCACGTGCCCCATGGCGGCCTGATGCTGAGCATGGGCGTCGATGTGCAGGGCGACCGCATCGAGTACCGCACGTGGGCATGGGGCCGCGGGCAAGAGAGCTGGCTCATCGATCGCGAGCTCATTTATGGCGACCCGGCGGTCGAGGAGGGCCAGCCCGGCAGCGTGTGGGCGCGCTTGACCGAGCGCCGCCGCACACCCTACCTGCACGCCAGTGGCTCGCAGGTGCTGGTGCAGGCCTGCGCCATCGACACCGGCGGCCACCACACCCAGCAGGTGTACGGCTACGTGCGCGCGCACCACCACGCCAACGTGCTGGCCGTCAAGGGCAGCAGCGCCAAGGGCAAGGCGATTTTGAGCAAGCCCAGCGACATCGACGTAACCTGGCGCGGCCAGAAAATCCCCCGGGGCGTCAAGCTCTGGCTGGTGGGCACCGACATTGCCAAGGGCGTGATCTACGGGCGCCTGCGCCAAGCCCAGCCCGGCCCCGGCTACGTCCATCTGCCCAAGGTGCTGGCCAACACCGACGAATTCGAGCAGATGACCGCAGAGCGGCTTGTCACCAAGTATTTCAAGGGCCACCCGCGCATGGAGTGGATCAAGCCCAACGGGAGGCGCAATGAGGCGCTGGACTGCGCCGTGTACGCCTACGCCGCGGCGATTTGGGCTGGCATCGAGCGCTGGACAGACGTGCAATGGAGCCGCCTCGAAGACCGCATTGCGCCCACCATCCGCGACCTTTTTGCCACGCCGCCGCCCGATGCCGCGCCCGCCGCGCAGCAGCCCATCACCCAAGCCGTAGGCCAGCCGCCGCCACCGGCCCCCCGCCCGCCTACCCGGCGGCCCATCCAGCAGCAAAGACCACGCACATGGTGACCAAGCCCCCAGCCGACCAGCCAGACGCCCTGCAGGCCGTCCAATACACCGACGATGTGGTCGAGTACACACTGCGCTGTGTGCTGGCCCTTGCGCCCAGCTTCCAAGCCTGCCTTGCGCGCCAGATCGAGGCCCAAGTGCGCGGCACTTTTGGCGGCGCTCGGGTGTACGTGGGCAAGCGCGCCGGCGAAGGCGCCGCCACCCGCAACGCCGCCATCCGCCGCGACTACCGCGCCGGCGAGCGCCTCGAGCTGCTCGAGCGCCGCTATGGTCTAGGCCGCGTGCAGCTCTGGCGCATCATCAACGACGTGCCAAACCGCTAGGCTGGATCGTCGCGCAAACCACCGCCCCTGGTTTTTCGCAACTTGCCTTGTTTGCGAAACACGCGCGCGCCTAGAGTCGCATCACCATGGCCGAAATTCCAACCGCAGAGCCCGCAGGCGTCAACGCTGGGGACACCGTGCGCTGGCGCCGCTCGCTGGCGCAATACCCGGCCAGCAGCGGCTGGCAGCTGACGTACACGCTGCTCAACGCTGCGGGCCGCATCACCATCGCCGCCACGGCGCAGGGCGCCGATCACTTGGTCGAGGTGGCGGCCAGCGCGACCAGCCTTTGGGCTGCTGGTGACTACGCGTGGCGCGCTCAGGTGGCGCTTGCTGGGCAGGTGTTTACGGTGGCCGAGGGGCGCATGACCATCCGGCCAAGCTTCGGGGCCGCCACGCTCGACACCCGCACCGCCACCCGCCGCGCGCTCGAGGCGGTTGAGGCCTATCTGGCCGACCCCGGCAATCTGGCGGCGGCCAAGTACGCTATCGCGGGGCGCAGCCTTGACCGCTTCCCGCTGCCCGAGCTCTGGAGCCACCGCGACCGGCTCAAGGTCGAGGTGGCCCGCGAAGAGGCCGCCACCGGCGCAGGCCTGCCGGGCCGTGGCCGCATCCAAGTGAGGTTTGGCGCATGAACGTTTTTTCTCGGGCTTGGCAGGCGCTGCGCGGCCCTCAGAAGCCGGTGCAGGTGCGCCGCTTTCAAGCCGCGCGCATCGACCGGCTTACCGCCGACTGGCTATCGACCCAGCAGAGCCTCAACGAGGAGCTGCGCGGCGACCTCGATCTGCTGCGCCGGCGGGGCCGCGACCTGGTCAACAACAACGACTACGCCAGAAAATTCAGGACGATGGTGCAGGACAACATCGTCGGCCCGTCTGGCGTGCGCCTGCAGAGCCGCGTGGAAGATCGCCCCGGTGTGCCCGACCGCTTGGCTTGCGCCGCGATTGAGTCGGCTTGGCAAGCGTGGCAGCGCGAGGCCGACGCGCAGGGCCGGCAGCACTTCCGCGACCTTTGCGCCACGCTGGTGGGCGGGCTGCCGTCGGACGGTGAATTTTTGGTGGCCGTGGTGCGCGGCCCACAGGCTGGCAACCGCTGGCATTTTGCGCTGCAGGCTATCGACGTTGACCGCATCGACACCACGTACAACGGACGCTGGGGCGACAACGCCGTAATCATGGGCGTAGAGGTCAACACCCACCGCCGCCCCGTGGCCCTGCACCTATTCGCGGCCCACCCAAACGACGGCGTCAACAGCAACCGCCAGCGCGTGCGCCTGCCCATGGCAGACGTGATCCACGCCTACAAGGTCGAGCGCCCCGAGCAGCTGCGCGGCATCCCTTGGATGGTGCCGGGTATGCTGAGCCTGCACCACTTGGGCAATTTCAAGCTGGCCGCGCTACTGGCCGCCGAGCATGGCGCCAACCACTACGGATTTTTCACGACGCCCGACGGGCAAGCGCCCATTGGCGGCCTGAGCGCCGACGGCGAGGCGGTGACCGTGAGCCAGCCCGGCACTTTCGACACGCTGCCGCAGGGCGTGAGCTTCCAGGCCTACGACAGCAAATACCCCGAGGCCAGCTTCGAGCCGTTTGTCAAGACCACGCTGCAGCGCATCTCGAGCGGCTGGGGCGTGGCCTACCATTCGCTGGCCAACGACCTCGAGGGCGTGAGCTTTTCGAGCATCCGCAGTGGCACGCTCGAGGAGCGCGACCGCTGGATGGCCGACCAAGAATGGTTTGTGCAGGTGCTGCTGGAGCCGGTTTTCCGCCGTTGGCTGGAGTGGGGCCTGCTCATGGGCACCATCACCATGCCCAACGGTAGCGCTTTGCCCGCAGCCAAGCACGAAAAGTTTGTCCGCCACGAGTGGCAGCCCCGGCGTTGGGACTGGGTGGACCCCAAGGCCGACACCGAGGCCAACATTTTGAAGGTCAAGGCCGGCCTGATGAGCCCGCAAGACCTGAGCGCCGCCATGGGCTACGACTTCGAGGACACGCTCAAGAGCATCAAGGCCGCGCAGGACTTGGCCGCCGAGTACGGGGTGCACCTCACGGCCTACGACGGATTGCCGGGTGCCGCCCAGCCTGCAAGCGCTGCCGCGCCAGCCCCCGCTCCAGCCGACGCGCCCGCAGAAGGCCGGCAGATCGAGCAACAGATCCGCGCCCTGCATGCCTTGGTGCTGGCCACAGCGCGCCAAGCGCCGCCCGCGATCTGATCTTTTTGGGCCACAGCCGCCCCCCGACTTTTTCGCAATTTGCCTTGTTTGCGAAACATGGTCGGAGGTCAAATGCTCGCATGAGCAAGCAATCCACACCGCTGCACGGCCTCGAGCGCCACCTGAGCAAGGGCCGCGCCGAGCGCGCGCTTTTGGTAGAGCGCCAGGCCATCAGCGACGAGGCCCGCACCGCCGTGCTGGCCTTTGCGTCAGAGCTGCCCTATGAGCGCTGGTGGGGCATCGAGATTTTGGACGTGACCGCCACGTCTATGCGCCAGAGCCGGCTGCGCTCTGGTGCCAACCTTTTGATGGATCACGACCATAAAGACGTCGTGGGCGTCATCGAGTCTGTCGAGATCGGGGCCGACCGGGTAGGTCGGGCCGTGGTGCGCTTTGGCAAAAGCGCAAGAGCAGAAGAAGTGTGGCAAGACGTGCGCGACGGCATCCGCCGCAATGTGAGCGTCGGCTACATGGTGCACAAGGCGCAACTGATCGAGGTGGATGATGGGCTGGAAACCTATCGCATCACCGATTGGGAGCCGTTCGAGGTGTCGCTGGTCTCTGTGCCAGCCGATGCCACCGTAGGCGTAGGCCGCAGCTTGGAAGACGACGAGCACGACGTTGACCCAGGCGCGCCAGACGCCACCCCGGCTGCGCAAGCCGAAACCCAAACCCAAACCCACACCCCCATCAAGGAAAAAGCCATGACTATCGAAGTCGCAGAGCAGCGCAACCACGCTGCCGAAATCAGCAAAATCGCCGCATCGTTCCCCGGTGGCGCCGATCTGGCCATGAGCGCGATCCAGCGCGGCCTTACGGTCGAGCAATTCCAGCGCGAGGCGCTCGCCAGACTGGCATCTGCCCCCGTGCCCACCGCCGACATTGGCATGGACAAAAAAGAGGTGCGGCAGTACAGCTTTCTGCGCGCCCTCAACGCGCTGGCCAACCCCGGCGACGCAGTGGCCCAGAGCGCCGCCGCTTTCGAGCGCGAGTGCTCGGACGCCGCCGCCGCCAAGCTCAAGCGCCAGCCCGGCGGTCTGCTGGTGCCGTTTGATGTGCAAAAGCGCTCCATGGTGGCCGGCACACCCACCGCTGGCGGCAACCTCGTGGCCACCGACCTGCTGACGGGTTCGTTCATCGACATCCTGCGCAACGCCATGGTGATCAACGGCATGGGCGCGCAGACCCTCACAGGCTTGGTGGGCAACATCGCCATCCCCAAGCAGACCGGCGCTGCCACTTCGTTTTGGGTGGCTGAAGATGCCGCCCTGACCGAGAGCCAGCAGACCATTGGCCAAGTGCCCATGACGCCCAAAACCGTGGGTGCCTTCACGGACATTTCGCGCCGCCTGATCCTGCAAACCTCGCTCGACGTGGAAAGCATGGTGCAGCGCGATTTGGCCACCGTGCTGGGCTTGGCGATCCAGCAGGCCGCCATCAACGGCACCGGTGTGAGCAACCAGCCCTCTGGCATCTTGACGCTGGTCACATCCAATGCCGCCGTGGGCGGCGCCAACGGGGGTGCGCCCACTTGGCAGCACATGATCGACCTCGAGACCGCTGTGGCTGTGGCCAACGCCGACGTAGGCAGTATGGGCTACCTCACCAATGCCCGCGTGCGTGGCCGTCTGAAATCGACCTCCAAAGTGAGCGGCCAAAACGGCTTCATTTGGGAGGACGGCGGCACCCCTGTCAATGGCTACCGCGTGGGCGTGACCAACGCCGTGCCGTCGAACCTGAGCAAGGGCACCGGCACCAACCTCTCGGCCATTTTGTTCGGGAATTTTGCCGACCTGCTGATCGGCATGTGGGGCGGGCTTGACCTGATGGTCGATCCGTACACCGGCGGCGCTGCCGGCACCGTGCGCGTGCGCGTGTTGCAGGACGTTGATGTGGCCGTGCGTCACGTCGAGTCGTTCAGCCGCATGGTTGACGCCATCACACAGTAACCCTAGCCGGCGCCTGCACCATGTTTGCCGAAGACCTCAGCGTGTTTTTCCGCGACTTTGGGGCGCAAGCCACCCTAGGGGCGGCGAGCGTGCGCGGGGTATTCGACAATGCGTTCGAGAACGCGGGCGATATGGGCGTGTTTGGCACCCAGCCCATCTTCACCTGCGCGACCGGCGATCTGGCTGGCGTGCAGGTGGGGCAGTCGGCCACGGTGCAGGCCGTGGCTTACCGCATCGTGGGCATCGAGCCGGATGGCACCGGCATATCCACCGTGAGGCTGGAGCGCGCATGAGCACGTCGATCCGCACCCAAGTCCGGCAAGCGGCAGTCGCGGCGCTCAACGCGGTGCCTGCGCTGGCTGGCAGGGTGTTCGTTGACCAAGAGTACGTGCTGCAACCAAACCAACTACCTTGCGTGGTGGTGGCTGTGAGCGAAAACGCGCAGCTCGAGGGCGCTTTTTCCGACGGCGTAGAGCGCACCGTCACCGTGCAGGTGCGGGCGCTGGCCAAGGCCACCGCAGGCCTGAGCGACACCCTAGACGCCATCAGTTTTGCCGCAGAAGGCGCGCTGGTGGTCGGCGGGTTGACGGTGGCTGGGCGCGCTTTCTGGCCCGATTCTTTTGGCGCCGAAACCCCCGATGTGTCTGCCGTGGGCGACCAGCCGGTCGGCGAGTTGTCGATGGACTTTGTTTTTCTGATCCCCACCCAGCGAGCGGCCCCGGGCCAGCTTGCCTAAGGAGTATTTGCGATGAGTTTCACACTTCCGGCCGGCGGCTCGCTGGCTATTGCGAGCACATACGGCCCTGTCGTCAACATGACGGCCATCACCAATGCCGCCCAAGCTGTGGCCACGCTGGCTGTTGGGCACGCGGTGGTGGTGGGCGACATGCTCGAAATCACCAGCGGCTGGGAGAGCCTCGATCGGCGCGTGGTGCGCGTGCTGACTGTGGCCACCAACGACGTGACCCTCGAGGGCATCAACACCACCAACACCGCGTTTTTCCCGGCTGGCGCAGGCGTGGGCAGCATCCGGCGCATCACGGCCTTTACGCCTATCACGCAAGTGGGCGCCATCACCTTTTCTGGCGGCGAGCAGCAGTATGCCGACACATCCAGCGTGTTTGGCCGCTTTGACACCCAAATGCCTGCCAGCCGCTCGCCGGTGACGGTAGAGATCTCGCTGCACGACAACCCATCGCTGCCGTTTTACGCCGTCATTCAGGCCGCAGAGCTGGCTGGGCAGCCGGTGGCCATGCGGATTACTGGAGGCAACGGCGCGCGCACTTTCCACAATGGGTTTTGGAGCATGGCCCAGTTTGCCACCCTCGAGCGCAACGCGACCGAAAAAAGGTCGGTGTCTTTTGCCGGCGTGGCCGAGCCCACCCGCTACGCCACCTGATAGGGCCTGCCACACATGGACCTGACCGACCTCAAGCGCAAGGTGCAAGCAGCGCGCCGTTTCATCGTCGAGATCGACGGGCGCAGCTTCACGCTCCAGCGTCCAAGCCGTTTTGATATGCAGATGGCCGCCGCGCAGGCGGGCATGGTCCATGGCGACCCCGGCGCCCGCTTGCATTGGGAGCGATTGGTGCTGCTTGGCGCGATTGTGGGCTGGCAAGGCGTGACGGTGGCCGATTTGGGGCTGCCAGAGGCTGGCCCGCTCGATCACGACGACGGCGCTGTGCTGCTGCTGCTCGACGCGCAGCCCGAGTGGGGCGACCAGCTGGCGCAGGCTTTGTGGGAGCGACTGGCGCAGGCAAGCGAAGCGGAAGGCACCGCCGCAAAAAACTAACCGGGCTCCTAGAGTGGGAGCGCTCTAGGAGCCAGGCCGACAAGCTGCAGGCGGCTGGATTTGGCGAGATTTTGCCAACCCAGCCCAACCTGTGCCCACTGGCCGAGCAGGCCCGGCATTGCTGGGTCTGGTGCGGTGGCTGGATGCCCGAGCGCTGGCCGCTGTACGAGGCAATACACCCTGTGGCCAATTGGCCGCAGGTGATCGAAATGATGGAGCATATCCGTGGTCGGAACAGCGCGAATTGACATCACTGCACGGGACGGCGCCAGCGCGGTGTTTGCCCGCGTGCAGCGGTCGATGGGCGAGCTTGATCAGCGGGCGGGAAAGCTGTCGGCGGGGTTTGCTGGTATTGGCGCGGCGCTTGGCACGGCCACCCTAGCCGGGGCTGGTTTTGCCCTTGTTGTCGCCAACTCCATTCGGGCTACGGCCAATTTCGGCGACCAGATGGGGCACGCTGCGCAGCGCTTGGGCATCACTGCCGAGTCGATGAGCCGCCTACGCTACGCCGCCACGCAGTCTGATGCCACCTTCGAACAGCTCGAGCAAGGGCTGCACCGGCTTGGGCAAAGCACCGTCACCAATGCCGCGCTCTTTGACCGCCTGGGCATCGCCACCCGCGACTCTGCCGGCAATATGCGGGCGAGCGACGCGCTCTTTAAGGACGTGGCCGACCGTTTTGCCGCCATGCCGGCGGGCATCGAAAAAACCAATCTGGCGATTGCACTTTTCGGCCGCGAGCTTGGCCCCCGGCTTTTGCCGACGCTCAACAACGGGGCCGATGGCCTGCGCGAACTGGGCGACGAAGCCGAGCGCTTTGGCCGCGTGGTAACTGATGAGGCTGCAGCGTCGGCTATCCTTTTCAACGACAATTTGTCGAAATTGACAGAGGCGGGCACGGGCCTTGTGCATGTTTTTGGCAATGCTGTCATCCCCGCTATTGCCCGGCTATCCACGGAAATGCTCGAGGGGCAGCGCATTGCTGGCGGCTTTTGGCAGGCGCTGGGCACCTTTGCCACCATTAACCCATTTCGCAGCATCGAGGGCAATCTGGCCGAGCGGCGCCGTGTGTTGGCGCAGTACGAGGCCGAGCTGCAGCACGTGCCAGAGCACATGCGGGCGCAGACCGACGAGCGGCTAAGGGCCGACATCGCCAGACTGCGCAAGCAAATCGAATTTTTGGAGGGCCAGCAGACCGGCTTTGCCCGCCCGCCGCGCGAGCGCGTGTATCAGCCGCTGCCCGACGAACCCCCGGCCGCCAACAGAGGCACCCGCGCCCCGCGCACGGGCGGCAGCAGAGCCCCCGCCGCAGCCCGCATCACCGAGGCCGAAAAATACCTGCAGGCCCTGCAGCGCCAGCTCGAAGCCATGGATGAGCTGTCCGAGCGCGAGCAGGTGCTGCGAGACATTGGGCTAGGCCGCCTTGCGGGCTTGACAGCCGCCCAGCGCGAGCAGGCGCTGGCCGTGGCCGACACCATCGACGCCCGCAAGCTAGAGGCCGAGCAAGACCGCGAGCGGCTGGCCATCATGGGCACGCTGCGCCAAGCTGTGATCGACGAGGCCCGCGCCGTGCAGGCCGCCAACGAGCAGTGGGAAAACATGCTGCAGGCGCTGGTGGCCGACACCGCCGTCGAGCGCACCCGGCGCCTCACAGAGCAGGTGCTGGTGCTCGATGAGGCGCTCATCGCTGGGCGCATCCATGCCGACCAGCACGCCGACGCCATTGCCAAAATCACCGAGCGATCGGACGGCGTGGATCGGCTGACCGATTCGGTCAAGGACCTCAATCTGAGCTTCACGAGCGCCTTTGAAAACGCCGTAGAGTCTGGCGGGCGCCTGCGCGATGTGATCAGCGGCATCATCACCGACATGGCCCGCATGGCCTTCCGGCAGACAGTCTCGCAGCCGCTGAGCAGCGCGCTCAATTCTTTCATCGGTAGCATTTTCAGCTTCGACGGTGGCGGCTACACCGGCAGCGGCCCGCGCTCGGGCGGCCTCGATGGCCGGGGCGGCTACATCGCCATGCTGCACCCCCAAGAGACGGTGATCGACCACACCAAGGGCCAAGGCGCCGGGCGCAGCGTAGTCGTCAATCAGTCGTTCAGCTTCAACGGCCCTGCCGACCAAGCGCTGGTGCTTACTGCCGCGCGCATGGGCGCCGCCATGGGCCGCCGCGCCATTTACGACGACATGGCCAGAGGGCGCATGGCATGATCACCCATCCTTGGCCCACGGGCCGCGAATTCCACCCGGTGGGTTTTACCTGGGGCGTGCGCGACAACTCGCGTGCATTTGTGTCCGAGCTCTCGGGCGCCATGCAGACCATGAGCCTGCCAGGCACGCGTTGGGCTGTGATCATGGAGATCAACAACCACGCGCCCGACGATCGCGCCCGCGTCGAGGGCTTTTTGGCCCGTGCGCGGCAGCAGAGCCGCATCGAGATGCACCGGCTTGACCGGCCCCGCCCCATCGGCACCATCGCCCTCAACACCGTCACCCTGAGCGCGGCGGTTGCGCAGTTTGCCAGCAGCATCACCCTGGTGGGCTGCGGCGCCAACGCCACCATGCGGGCGGGCTCCATGCTCGGGCTGGGTGGCCAGCTGCTCATGGTGGCGCAAGACGCTGCGGCCAACGCATCCGGCGTGATGGTGGTGCAGCTCACACACATGCTGCGCGCTGCGCACTTTGCGGGCGCCCCCGTAGTGCTCGACCGGCCTACCGCACGCTGGATTCTCAAAACGGGCGAGATCGACTTTCCCCGCTACAAAACGATTGCCACGCCGCTGGTGCTCGAGCTGCAGGAGGCGTTTTAATGTCCGTGCGCCCATCCCTGCCCGGTGCGTTTGCCCAAGCGGTGCAGCGCGAGCACATCGTTTGGTTTTGGCTGGCCGAGATGCAACTGCTGGGCGGCACCGTGCGGCTGGCCGGGCTCGATTTTGACGTGCAATGGGGCGGCCATGACTGGACGGGCGCGCGCGGCCTAGGGGCCATCGCTCCCATCGAGGAGACGCCGGGCGTGATCACCGGCCTGCAGCTCACGCTGGCTGGCGTCACGCAAGAGCACATCGCCGCCGTGCTGGCCGAGCCCATCCAAGGGCGGCCCGTGATCATCCGCGTGGCGGTGCTCGACACCTCGACCGAGCCGCCGGCGCTGGCGGTTGACCCCAATGTGTGGCAGGGCCTGCTCGACGTGCAGCGCTTCAGCGAGGCCTCGGCCACGGTGGTGGTTAACGCCGAAAACCGCCTTGTCGAGTGGGATCGCCCGCGCCTGCTGCGCTACAGCGACGCCGACCACCGCCGCCTGTGGCCGCACGACGGGTTTTTCAGGCTGGCCGCAGCCATGGCCGAGCGCGATATTGTGATCTTCTCCAAAGAGGCGCTGGCGCGTCAATCATGAGCAAGCGCATACCCCAGCCCCTGCCGCCGCGGCACCCAGACTGGCCGCAGCGCCTAGCCGACTACATCGAGCAGCGCCGCGCCCAGCCCTTTGCGTGGGGCGCGCACGACTGCTGCACCTTTGCGTGCGACGCCGTGCTGCACCTGACCGGCGCCGACCCCATGTCCGACCTGCGCCACGTCAAAACCGCCGCCGCCGCCACGCGGCTGCTCAAGCGCCACCCGCTGCCCGCTCTGGTGGCCGAGCGCATGGGGCCGATGCAGCCCGCCACCCTAGCGCAGCGCGGCGACGTGGTGTTGATCGAGCAAGAGTCCCGCCAGCTGCTGGGCGTGTGCCTAGGCAGCCATTGGGCCGCCCCGGGCAACGCCGGGCTGGTGTTTGGCCCCATGGATACCGCGCTGGGCGCTTGGCCTGCTGGGAGGGGTGCGTAATGCCTGCCGCCATACCTCTGCTCGTCGGCGCCGTCACCGCGTCGGCGGTCGCAAAAACTGCTATTGGCGCCACCGTGCTTTTTGGCGCCGTCACCGTGGCCACCGTGGCGGGCGCTGTTGCGTCGTCTGTCGTCGGCTCTGCTGTGGCCCGCCGCCAAGAAAAAAAGATGAGCGCAGCGGCGCAGGCCGGCGCAGCCAATGCCGCCGCAGCCAATGCCGCCGCCGCCAGACTGCGCGACGTGCAGAGCGTGGTGCGCAGCGCCATCGAGCCCCAGCGCATCGTGTATGGCCGTGCGCTGGTGGGCGGCACGCTGCCGTTTTGGTTTGTGAGTGGCGATTTAGGCCAGTTCCACCATTGGGCGCAGACGCTGGCCGGGCACCAGATTGATGGCGTTGACGCCTACTATGTGGGCGACGATCCCGTCACCGTCGATGGCAATGGCTGGGTGACCACGCCGCAGTATTGCCGTGGCGGCACGGTGCCGCTCATCCGCCTGCGCCTCTACACCGGCACACAGACCACCCTCGACGCCGACCTAGTGGCCGCCAGCGCCGGCGCACTTACCGCCGCCGACGCCGGGCGCGGCATGGCCTACCTGTACGTGCGCTGGGAGGCCGACTTCGACGTGTTCGGCCAGACCGGCGCCCCCACCATCCGCGCTGTGGTGCGTGGCAAACCCCTGCTCGACCCGCGCACCGGCCAGACCGTGTTTTCCGACAACGCCGCGCTGGCCGTGCGCGACTACCTCACCAGCCATCAGGGCCTGCGCTGCACCACCGCCGAGGTCAACAATGCCGACGTGATCGCCGCCGCCAACATCTGCGACGAGATCATCCCCCTTGCGGGCGGCGCCACCCAGCGGCGCTACACCGTCAACGGCGCCCTGAGCTGCGGCGACAACCTCAAAGACAACCTCGAAACCCTCACCGACGCCATGGCCGGCATGGCCGCGTGGACGCAAGGCCAATGGAGCGTGCAGGCCGGCGCGTGGCAGGCGCCCGTAGGCCCCGGCATCGGGGTTGACGACATTATCAGCGTCGAGGAGGTCATCGCCTTCACCCCGCGCCGCGAGCTATTCAATACCGTCACAGGCACCTACATCGAGCCCGGCGAGGTGTTTGCCGCCAAGCAATTCCCCGCCGTCACCAATGCCGGCTATGTGGCGCAAGACGGCGGCCATGTGGTCGAGCGCGACCTCACGCTGCCCCTGTGCAACGACGGCGTGCGCGCCCAGCGCATGGCCAAGATCGAGCTCGAGCGCGCCCGCCAAGCCGTGACCGCATCACTGCTGTGCAAATGGACGACCTACGACCTGCGCCCCGGTAGCCACGTGGCCGTGACCATTCCGCGCTACGGCTGGGCCGGTAAAACCTTCTTCGTGGCCGACCGCACCCTGAGCGCCGACGGCATCCGCTACGTGCTGCGCGAAACCGCGCCCCAAGTGTGGGCGTGGAACATGGGCGAGGCCACCGCCACCGACCCCGCGCCCAACACCACCCTGCCAAACCCGTTTGTCGCGCCCGCCATCACCGGCCTGGCCGCGCACAGTGGCACCGGCGCACTGCAGATTGCGGGCGACGGCACCGTAATCAGCCGCATCCGCCTAAGCTGGGCCACCCTTATCAGCCCGCACATACAGACCGCCGGGCGAGTCGAAATTGAATACCGCCCCGTGGGCGCGACCGATTGGGTAACGGCCCGAGCAGACGGCAGCGAAACTGCGACCTACCTAGGCCCGGTCGAAGATGGCATTGTGTACGAGGTGCGCGCGCGGGCTGTCAACAGCATCGGCCAGCGCGGCACTTGGGCCAGCATCACGCATACCGTGGTGGGCAAAACCGAGCCACCGCCCAGCGTGACCGGCCTCACGATCAGCGGCGACACTCTCAACTGGGCACCTATCGAGGGCGTGGCCGATCTGGCGGGCTACGTGGCGCGCTTCCACTACGGCAACAATCCGTGGTGGCCCACCGCCACGCCGCTGCACGATGGTGTGATCACGCAATCCCCATGGACGATGATCACCCGGCCCGCAGGCCCCGTCACGCTTATGGTCAAGGCGCTCGACACCTCGGGCAACACCAGCCTGCAGCCCGCCGTGATCATCACCGATCTAGGTGATCCGCTGGTGGACAACGTGTTGCTGTCGTGGCCACAGGCACCCACTTGGCCCGGCACCATCACCGGCGCCAGCGTGGCCGCCGGTGTGCTTTGGGCCAGCGAAAATGACAGCTTCTATGGCCCGAGCTTGGCCGCGTTTTACGGCGCCAGCGAGGCCCCGCGCTACGTTGCGTCAACATTTGCAGATGCGGAATATGCCTTTGCTTTGGTCAACGCAGCCAGCGGGCATCTCACCCTATTGCACAGCATCGATGGACTGAGCCGCACCATCGAATTCCAGCGCGACAACCAAAACGCGCGCTATGGTAGCCCCAGCGACCTGTTTTATGCCGGCGCTGGCGCCGACCCTTTCTACGGCTTGCCGCCGGCGTGGGCTACGTGGCCCGGTGGGCTGATGCTGACGCTGCCCGAGCGCATCGCCTTCCGCGTGCGCGTGGCTGGCGGTTCGCAGCGCGGCAGCATCAGCCTGCTCACGGCCGTGCTCGACGTGCCCGACGTGATCGAAACCATCGCCGACGCCGTGGTGCCCGCTGGCGGCTCCCGGCTGCCGATCGCGCAAAGCTACCGCCAGATCGTCAACGTGCAGATCACCCTGCAAGACGACAACAACGGCGGGCGCACCGCCCTCATCATCGACAAAAACCCCGTTTTGGGGCCATCCGTCATCGTGCTCAACGCCGCCGGCGCCTCGGTGCCCGGGCGCGTCGATGCCACCGTCCAAGGTTTTTGAAACAGGAGCCCACCCATGACCGCCCCACCCGCCAGAAACACACTATCCGGCACCCCGACCAACGCGCAATTCAACGCCGGCATAGGCGCCCTCTACGACTACACCGTGGGCCTGCTGGGCGCCAGCGGCACCCCCGCTGCCGCCCGCGCCGCGCTCGACGCAGTTGGCCTGACCGGCAACGAGACCATTGCAGGCGTCAAGACGTTCAGTAGCCCGATTGCTGGTGCCACGAACAGCCAAGTGAGCCTAACTGGCGACCAGACCATTGCTGGAGTTAAGTCCTTCAGCAGCCAGGTCAACGGCAAGACTAGCGGAACAGACTCAATTCCAGCCTTCTCCGCCGCAACGACCGGTGGTGCTTACAACACTATGTGGGATCGTCGTGGTGCACCGTTCCACGCGGTTTCGGAGACAGTAGGCAGCAGCTATTCCCCGGCTTTAAGTCACCAGTACACTCATAACGCTGGGTGGGGCGGTGTCTACTCAGTTGGGGTGCTTAACCACGCGGCACAAAGCGCCGGATCGTTTGTCATCCACCATATAAATTCCGCTGCTGCCGAGCATTTCGAGTGGCAGTTCAACGGGTCAAACGGTGACTTCATAGCTCCGGGCGCCATCTCAGCAGATTCTGGGCTTCGAGCCAACACCATCGCCAACCGCGTAGGAACCGGAGCGCCGAATTTTCCGAATGGGTTAACGGCCCCGTCTATTACCGTGGGGGCGTTGCCTACGTTTCAGTGCCGCGCATGGGTCAATTTCAACGGCGCGGGCGCGGTGGCTATTCGGGGTGGCGGGAATGTGTCGAGTATTACGGATAACGGGGTGGGTGACTACACGATAAACTTTATAACCGCCATGCCTGATGGGAATTACGCAATTACAGGAACTTGCAACACCATCCAACAACACCCCGTCGTTGGTGTGAGCCTTCATAATCACGATACATCGTTCGCGCGGGTGTTGACAGGGACGTCTGGTAGCTCTGCTTCCACTGGATTCGTCACCGACCCTGATTTTGTGTTTGTCGCCATCTTCCGCTGATCCCACACCATGAGCACACAACAAATGAACCCCGTCATCATCTACAACCAAGACAACGGCGTAGTAGCCATTATCCGTCCCACTGAAGAAGCCCTTAGCGTGTACGGTATCGAAGCCATCGCAGCCAAGGATGTGCCCGCAGGCAAGCCATACAGGATCGTGGACGCCAGCGAGATCCCCACTGACCGAAGCCAGCGCAATGCATGGACGGTGGATGACGCTGATCTGACGGGCGGCGTAGGCGCTGAATCCAACGAGTTTCCGCAGGGGGTGCAACCGTGATTATCAAGATCGACCAGACTCTGGCCAAGCCGCCAGTGCCGCAATCCGTCACCATGCGTCAAGCCCGTCTGGCGCTGCTGCGAGCTGGCCTGCTGGACGACGTGGGCGCCGCCATCGCAGCAATCCCTGATCCTGCCCAACGCAAGGCGGCAGAGATTGAATGGGAGTACGCGCAGACGGTTGACCGAAACAGCCCGTTCACGCAGCAAATGGCGGCAGGGCTGACCCTGACTGCGGCGCAACTGGACGCACTGTTTACACAGGCGGCTGGGCTGTAACCGGCAATGGACACTACGCCGCGCATCATCAAGATCGGCGATGCCCTGAGCCAGCTCATCAACGTGGCGCTGCTGCCGGGGCACCGGCAAACCACGGCCAATGAGTCGATTTCAGGCCGGGCGCATCGCATGGGCTGGCGGCACATCGAGCGCGTGATCGACGCGGTGTTTTCGCCATTCGAGCGCGACCATTGCCGGCGGGCGCACGAATCTGACGTAGCGCGGGCAATGAAACTTTTGGGATTGGAGGAGTAAACATGGACGACGAATACGACGGCGCAGACCGCAGACGCGAGCCCGAGGGCTGGCACCTCGATAAGCGCATCCCCATTGCGACGCTTGTGGCGATTCTGACTCTGGCGCTTGGTGGCATCCTGCACATCACGCAGATTCGCACCGATCTGGAGATTTTGCGCCAGCAGCAGGCCGCCCTTTCGCAGCGCGTGGAGCGCTCTGAGATTGCGAACCGCGAGTACCTGCAAAAGATCGACCGCAGCCTAGAGCGCTTGAACGACAAGCTCGACCGGGCCATTTCAGACGGCGCGGTAAGGGGACGGCCATGACGCCGCTGTTTTTCCTGCTGGTGCCCTTTCTTTGGTTCTGGGTTTTGTTTGGAGCTTGACTATGCCTAACCCAATCGACCGCTGGAAAAATCGTCGCCGTATGGCCTGGGTGTCGTTGTTCGCGGGCTTTGGTTACCCGCTGTTATTGTGGGTATCCGATTCAGACCAGATCGGCAGCGTTGCCGGCCCGTTCTACGTGTTCATCTCTGCCGTTATCGCCAGTTATATCGGATGGGCCACGGTCGATGACAAAAATTTCAAGGACACGCCCAAGGGCGCCGACGAAAGGCAGGAATGAAGATACTGATCGCAGCCGGGCACGGCGGGATCGACCCCGGCAACACTTGGAACGGCGCGCATGAGGCCGTGTTGATGACGCAACTGCGCGACATGGTGGCCGAGCGCCTGCGCCGGGCCGGGCACGAGGTGACGACTGACGGCAACAAGGCGCAGAACCAAGTGCTGCGCGAGTCCATGCGGCTTGCTGCCGGGCAGGACGTGGCGATTGAGCTGCACACCAATGCTGCTGCGCGCACAGCGGCTACGGGCGTCGAGGTGATCGCAGATCGGCGCGACTCGGCGCTGGCGCAACGCATTGCACAAGCCATTGCCCGTGTGCTGGAAATCCCGGTGCGGCGCAATGCCGGCTGGTTGCCGGTGGCCGATATTGCAGCAGAGCGCGGTTTCACGCCGGGTTTTGTGCGCGCTGGTGGCCTGATCGTGGAATGTTTTTTCCAGAGCAACCCCGACGACCTGCTCAAGTACCGCGCCCGCACCGAGCTGGTGGCCGATGCGATTGCCAACGCGATTGCGCCGCCTGATGGGGCGGCACCGTGATCTGGCCCTTGCTTGCAAACCGCTGGCTGCTGGGCGGCCTAGTGGCTGCCGTGGTGGCCGCTGGGGCTGTCTGGACGGCCTACAACGCTGGCTATGAGGCCGGTGCTACCCGCGTGCAGACCGCATGGGATGCAGAGCGCCTAGAGGCTCTGCGCGCCCGCGCCGAGTTTGAAACCGCTGCCCGCAAGCGCGAGCAGGAACTGGCTGCAAGAGCAGCGCAACAACGTCAGGATCTACGCCGTGAAATCACTCGTCTTGAGCAGCGCCACGCTGCTGTTGTTGACAGCCTGCGCGACCGCCCCGACCGCCCCGCCGACGGTGGTTCAGTGCCCGGTGCCGCCACCGCTGGAGCTGAACCTGCCGCCGGATGTACTGGAGCACAACTTTACAGGCCGGATGGTGAATTTCTTGCAGGGGAGGCTGCCCTCGCAGACCGGCTTAGGCTTGCCCTCGACGCCTGCATCGCCGCCTACGGGGCCTTGAGTGGGCCGTCGGCTGGCGCAGCAGCGCAGTAGGGCTTTGCCTCTGCTCCCGTCATCAGGCTTGCAGCTCAGCCCAGCGCCGGTGCACATCCTCTGGCCGGATGTGGGTGTAGCGCTTGAGCTGCGCCCAATTCGAGTGCCCCGAGACTTGGGCGACTTCCTCGATTTTCAGCCCGGCCCAAAAAAGCTGCGTGATACCCGTGTGGCGCAGATCGTGGAAGCGCAAGTCTGCGATCTTGGGCAGCCCGGTGGCTGCGATCCGATCGCGGGCACGCTCAAACGCCGCCAACATCGAGTCGGTTTCGTAAGGGAAAATGCGCCCATCGAGCTTCGGGATTTGCTCAAGCAGCGCGAACGCCGGGCCTAGCAGCGGCACAGTCTGATCGTTGCCGATTTTTTTGCTCGGGTGCTTCACATCGCGGATAATGACCGTCTTGCGCTTGAAGTCCACGTCGGCCCAGCGCATGCGCGTCAGCTCGCCGGCGCGGCGCGGTAGGGCAAGGGCCATTTTGTAAACCGGCACCATGTCGATGGTGGTTTGGTGATGGCGGTTGCGGCGGACAAACTCTGCCAGCAGCGCGGCTTCTTCCTCGTCATCGACCAGGCGCACCACGACGCGGGATTTGCCAATCGCGCCCGCTCCCTTGAGGCGCTTGATGGCCAAGTCAACCGGCGCAGGGTCTGCCGCGATGCCGTGCGCGTAGGGTGCCGCGTGCACGGCAGCCGACAGCGGCGAAAGGTTGGCCATGATCGTGGCCGGTCCTGCCCCCTCTGCCTTGCGGCGCAGTACAAAATCGGTGACGTGCTTGGCCGTGAGCTCGTGCAGCATGACCTTGGCAAACGCTTGGGCAGTGGTTTCGTGGTTGTGGATCGTGGATCGGCCCAAGGGGCGCAGCTGCTGCTGGTATTCGAGGTGCAGCAAGATCAACTCGCCCACGGTCAATGAGCGCGCCGGCGCACCTTGGGCGCGCACCTTGGCATCGAGGCGCTCAGCCCAAGATCGCGCCATGGCTTCGCTGGGGAAAGTCTTGGATTCGCTGACTACAATGACGCCTGCTTTTTTGATGCGGACTTGGGCAAAGTACACGTCGCCGCGCTTTTGGATGGATGGCATGGTGGGCTCCTTGTGCTTGATGCACCGGGCGCTGGCCGGGCGGTGCATCAGGGGCCGTATGATGCACCAATTGATGCACCAGCAACCAAGAAACCCACGGAAATGCACCAGAATACCCGTCTACCAAGCCACAGAGCATGAGGCACCGAGTTGACGAACGCCTCACCAAATCAACAACTTGCAGCAAAATCAAGCCCTTGGCGGGTGTGCGTGGCCCCGATGCTCGACTGGACGCAGCCACTTCTAAGGGCTTGTCACTGAAGCGAAAAAGGCCGCTGGTGCGGCCTTGATGCACTGGGCGGTGCATACGCATGGGGCGGCGGCTGGCGCCGGTGCTTCACTTCCTCTCCAGCAGGTTGGCCAGCTTCTGCCTTTACTTCGATGCAGGCCGCGAGCTGGGTGTGGTAGCGGCCTTTGGCGGCGCTCGGGTGTACGTGGGCAAGCGCGCCGCCACCCGCAACGCCGCCATCCGCCGCGACTACCGCGCCGGCGCAATACCCGGCCACCAGCGATGCGATGGCGTCGGTTCTGACCGGCGCGAAGAACTCACCGGGGATTTCGAGGTCGGTCATGCCGCACCCCTGCACGGCATCAGCGCGCCCCATCCGCCGTCGAACCGGTAGACGGCCGTCCCTAGCCCTTCGACCGACAAGCCGATCATGCAGCCGGGCAGGTCGGCCAGCATGGCCAGGTAGCGGCGCTGGAAGTGGGTGCCGCCCACGAAAACAGCCTGGAAGTCTTCGCCGGTGCCGTCGCAGCGATCGCATGTGTATTTTTTGGCACCATCTGACGCGGCGCCGGTTTTAATGGAGCCTTCGCCATCGCATTCCTTGCAGAGGTAGGTGTGCTGGCCGTGGTCAAACTCGCCGTCGCCGTCGCAGTCTTCGCAGTCCACTTGGCAGCCGTAGCCTTTGCCACCGCAATAGATGCAGAACACTTTCGGCGGCAGCGCGATAGCGGTCACGTCAACCCACCGGCGCTCGTCTTCACCCATGAGACCGTGGTGAAACTTCGCCACTTTGGCGGCAATGGTGTCCTTGGTGGAGTCGCACTCACGACCATCGTCAGGCACGCAGATCAGGATTTTGCCGTTGGTGGCCACGATGCCCTCGGCGCAGCGCGTGGGCTTGCGGATGTGCGGGCGCGGATCAGTGTCGGTGGCGCAGAATTTTTGCAGGTCGATCATACCTGACTCCTTTCCCACAGTGCCTTGGCCTCGGCCTCGGTCTTGTCGATCCATGCGCCCAGCGCTTCGGCGCTTACCATCATGGGTGCTTTGCGGCTGCTGGTCAGCCGGAAGGCGGGCACCGGCAGCTCGTTGCGCGCGGCTTTTTTCAGCGCCTCCTCGTAGGACAGCGCGAAATACTTTGCGCACACATCGGCCAGCGGGATTGCTGGCGACTTGTAGATGGACAGCAGGGCCAGGGATGTGATCATGGTCGTGCCTCAGAACTTCTTGCCGCCTTCGGCGGTGCGGTTTTCGATCTTGTGGTCTGCGCGCCGGGCATTGAAGGCCAGCTTCTCAGCGATCGCGCCGGCCAGGTCCAGCTGCAGGCCGCCGGCCATGTCGAAGCAGCGGATTACGGCGTCGGCCAGCTCCACTTCCAGCATGGGCCGATGCGGCAGCTTGTCGTCCATCAGGCCCTTGCGCGCGCCTTCCATGGCCTCGCTCACTTCGCTGTGCACCAGACAAAGCAGCTCACCGATGTTTCGCGGTGGCAGCAGGCCGGGCGTCTTCATGTAGGCGTACTCGCCCACCAAGCTCTTGCCGTTCAGGATGTTGGTCCACCAGCCGCTGGCCTTGGCCAGGCCGTGGCACTGGCGCTGCACAACACCGGCGGCAAGCCGGACTTGTTCGGGGTTGAGTGTGAATTGTTCGTCTTGCATGTTCAGGCGGCCATCAGGCCGATAAATGGGTTGTTCGATTCGCGCCATGTGCGGTGCTTGCGGATGTGGTTGACCGCGGAGAAGTTCAGGCCCAGCTTGCGCGGATGTGTGGGCTTTAGGCCTGATGCCCGCCAAGCGCATCCGGGTAAACCAGCGCCCGACAATGGGCTTGCCGGCCGCGTTGCGCACGTATTCCCAGCCGTTTTTTTCCAGCCAATCGCACTGGTGGGCCGTGTGGGAGTAGCCCGTCAGTTCGGCAAGCTCATCGGGCGATAGCAGCTCGGTGCTTTGCATTTCATGGCTCCAGCGCCGGGCTGGCGGGTTGCAGCACCTGCCCGCGATTCATGCGCGTCATCACCTCGAGCAGCGCATCACGCATCTGCACCGGGGCGCTCAGGTCGATGAGCTGCTCGTGCAGGTCGATGATCGGCAACAAGTCGGTCATGGCCTGGTAGTCCAGACCCAAGCGACCGGTGCGCTGGCCGCGCTCTTTGATGCGCATCAGGGCATCTTGCGCGTCGATCACGCGGGCCACCAGTTCCGGCGCGATCTGCTCGGCACGAATCAGGCAGGTGTTGACCACTACCGCCAGCGTATCGAAGTCGCCCGCGTCGCCTTTGCCGGTGCGCAGCGCTTCGTAGGCCATGCGAACGGGCAAGCAAAGCTGCGTTTTTTCGTCGGACGTGAATGGCTGCACGCCGCCGATTGCGCGCAGGTAGGCAAACGGATCAGCCCGGCCACGGCCCGGCTTGGCCTTGGTTGCTTTGGCTGCTTGGCGGCGCTGGGCGCGGTTCAAAGCAGCGCTCCTTTGGCTTTGGGTTCAATCACGCCTTGGATGGCGTGCAGCAGCGCATAAAGCTCCTCGCCCTCTGTGTCGCTTTTCGGCGCCACGGTGCAGAGCACTTCGGCGCACTGGCCCAGCAGGCCCCGCATCACCCGCGCTTCGCCTTGCAGGCGCTGGAGTTCGTCGGCTGGCGTGGGTTTCTGGCTGAGTAGGATGCGAATTTTCATAAGTCCATTACCTCCACGTCATGCGGCAAGCGCTTGCCCGCCAAAATAGATGCGATCCGCGCCTCAGTCAGCCGGTGGCAGCGGATCATGGTGCGCGCTGGCAGCTGGGCAATGGCCGCAGCGTAATCCTCCAGCACAGCCCGCACTGCCAAAATACCCTGCGCATCGAGCCGGATATGCCCGCCCGCCCGGTGGCGCTTGCCCGCCTTGGCCAGCGCCGCCACAGCGTCGGCCAGCAGCCCGTGCCGGTCGTCGGCGGCCCGCATTTCCAGCACAAGGGTTTCCATCAGGTTGATGGCGTCCGAGCACACGCGCCAGTCGTCTGTGCACGGTGCTGCCGCCGTCTCGAGCGCGGCCAGACCCAGCCACATCTTGGTAAGCTGGTGCATTTGGTGCGCCGCCGGCAGCGGCTCGGTGGGGCTGGCCAGCAGCTCGTGCAGCAGCGTGTAGTGGCGGCGCACGGTCGGGCGTTTTTTGGGGCGCTTCATTGCTTGCCCTCCATCTTTTCGATGAGCTGCAACACGCGGTCGCAATTGACCGTGACAGTCAAGCGCAGCGCTGTAATAGTGCGCAACAACTGCTGGGTGCGCTCGCGCTCCTCGGCCAGCAGCCGTTCGAGTTCGATCACGCGATCAATCCCGTCGCGCTCTTGGCGCAGCGCGGCCATGCGGGTTGCGTTTTTGCCCATGGCTGTGCCCTGTGGGGTGATGCGTTTGTGTTGGCTCATACCTCACCTCCATTCTTTTCGCTGCTACCGATCAGGTAGCCGATCCCAGCGGGAAACAGGCACATCAAAGCCATTACAAATGGTAGCGACCAAGAATAGGTGCCGCTAAAGTCGTTGCCGACGTTGTGAATTGCGTGAACAACCCACCCAGTTGTCCATGCTGCCAAAATCACGGCCCAGTACATTCTCATACCCCACCCCCGTAGCGCTCCCTCGATATGGTCGCCGCCGCCTTGTGCCCCTTGAGCGGCTCTAGGCGGTCGCCGTAGCGGCTAGGCAGCCGGTAGGCATCCTGCCCCCCGGGGCGCGCAAGCGTGGCCGGATGCGGCTCAGATTGGTACGTGCCCCGTGCGGCCACGGCGGGCGTCGGCGTCATGGCGCCGTTGGGCGCTCTGCCCCAGCGCCAAACCTCGCGCTGGTCGTCCTTGGCCTTGTGCGCCAGCTGGCCCGCCGCCAGCTCGGCCAGACCCCGCTTCACCACATTGGCCGGGTAGCCCGTAGCCGCACCGATCTCATCGGCGGTAAGCTGGCGCGCCTTGAGCAGCGTGTATTCGATGGCGTTGGCTGTTCGGTTCATTGGCTTCCTGTCGGTGTGGCGGTCGTCACGCGCCGCGCAGCCCGGCCCCTGATTGCAGCCATGGTTGGCGCAAAACGCATCGCAAGCCATCACGCGCCCCTCCCCACTTTCGGCGGCCAAGCGCCGCTGTTCACCGTCACGCCCGGCGCGGCGCTGGGCGCTTTCAGCCCGTCGATAAAATTGGACACATCCTGCCCGGTGGCTTTCAGGTAATCCACCTCGACCCTTGCGGTATCCACCAGCACCCCGGCCACTTGGGCCACGGCGCGGGCGCGGTCGGGTTCCATCGGCGTGTCGGTGCGGCGCAGATCGGCCAGCGTGTCCAGCAGGTGCTGCCGCAATTGGTTCATGTGTGGTGCGCTCATGCTGCGGCCCCTTTTCCCAAGATGCGCCGCACTTGGCGGTTGATCGTCCCCTTGAGCTGGATCAGCCGCGCCACCTCGACCGGGTACTTGCTCCAGCTGCTGTTGAGCCGCATGTTTTCCTGCTGGGTCACGCACATCAGCCGGTCTGGCGTGATCTCCTCGAGCGCCACCGTGGCCATGCCATCCCGGAAGCGCACAACCATGCCCGGCGGAATCGGGCCGTGCGCCGCCTCCCAAACCTCGCGGTGCACGCCGCGCCAGCGTTGCGCCGGCACCAGGTTCTGGTCGTCGGTGTACTTGCGCTCCAGCCGCCCATCGGCCCCAATGCGCAGCGTGCCAATCGGCACATAGCGCGCGTACTCATGCGCCGCCCGGCCCGGCTTAAAGCGCGTCTCGGCGCTGCGCCCGCCCGCCTGCCAGCCCTTCAGGCCTTTGTTCTTTGGCACGCTGCCTGCTTGGAAGCGCGTCGGGCTGGCCGCCATAAACTCAGCCGACTTTTTCAGGCCCAGCTTTGTCGCCCGCCCGCTGATAGCCGGGGCCGTGCGCCCCATCAGGCCCGCCAGCGCGTTGTTCGGCGTGCTCGGGTACATGGCCACCAGCGTGGCATCGTCAAAATCCGACCATGGCCGATGATCCGGCCTCGAAGGCAGGCGCTTCATTTGGTGGCCCCTTCGGCGGTGTTGATCTCGATCAGCTTGTCGATGTAATGCCGCGCCAGCGCCAGCGCGTGCTCGCTGATGGCACGGCAAATGGCCGGGAAGTCGCAGGCGCGGTACAGGCGTGCGGCTTTGTCCATGGCCACAGGCTCAAAACCGAGTTGCGTCAGCCCGGCAACGGTGATGGACACGGGAGCCAAGCGGGCATTGATGGCGCCAAGGGTCAGGCGTTCGCCGTCATCGGCAGGGCCGGGCGTGGTGGGCGCGGCGACAACGGGCGCAGGCGGGGCTTTGGGCGGCGTGTAGGCGGCTGCGGCTTCTGCTGCTTGGGTGGCGATGCGCTCGCGTGCGCGCTGGGCTTCGGCCTGGGCAATCTCAGCATCAATCCGCGCCCGTTCGGCGGCGGCGGCTGCGCGGGCCTCGGCCTCGGCTTGCGCGATGATGCGGGCCCGATCGCGCTGGGCTTCGGCCTCGGCCCGTGCCTTGGCCTGGGCGGCTTCGCGCTCCAGCCGCGCCGCTTCCTCTGCCCGGATGCGCTCGCGCTGGGCCTCTTGCTTGGCTTTTTCTGCCGCTTGCCGCTGGGCGATGATGGCGGCCAGATCGTCGGGGGCTTTGAGCACTAGGGCGGCGTCGTCGAAAAACTCCAAGCCAGATGCTGCCAGAGTCTTGACGTTGGCCATGATCCGCGTGGCCACTTCGTTTGCCGCAATCTTGGCGCGGGCCAACTCGGTATCGACGGCATTTCTGAAGCTGTCGATGGTTTTGAGGCCCGATGCTGCGCCGGCAAAATCGGCTGGGATTTGCGGCATGTAGTCGCCGGGCATGGCGGCGTTCAACTCGCGCAGGTGCTTGGCAAATGCCTGCTTGCCGGCCTCGATGATTTCGGCCTTGATCGCGGCTTTGCGTGCAGTCACGAGCTTTTCGCGGTGCAGGCGTGTGGTGCGGGCCAGCGCCTTGAGCTCGGCCACCAAGCGGCGCATGGTTTCCACGTCGGCCATTTGGGCCAGCGCGTTATCCTCGGCGGCATCAAGCCTTTCCTCGGCCTGTTTGAGCGCCTTGCAGGCTTTGTCGGTGTAGGCAAAATCTTCGTCGGTTGCCGGCACTTCGGGGATGCGGGCAATGAACTCGCGCAGGGCGGCGCCCCATTCGGGCAGGTTGGAAAGCACGGCAAGCTGGCCGGATACCTGCACGCGCACGGCGGGCAGGGTTTCGACGGGCGCAGCCATGACGGGCTCGGGCTTGGCGCTGGGCACGTAGGTGGCCAGGTCGGCCTCCAGTTGCGCCCAGGCGGCCACGATGCGAGCGCGCAATGCTGCGTCAGGCGTGTACCAGCAGTGGCGTTCTTCCACCAGTTTATCGTCATTCCACTTGCTGGCCATGAACAGGATGCGCTCGCAGCCCGATACCATGGCCTGGTGCTCCATTTGAATCAGATAGTGCTCAGGCAGGAAGTTGTTTGCGTTCCCGCCTTGCTGGCGGATCGCTTCGCGCAGGCCCTCGTTGAGCGTCTTGTGTTCAAACGCCACGTCCCCCAGCATGGTCAGGCCGTCAAAGCTGGCGGAGTAGCGGCCATTCACACCCGTGACCGGGTACAGATCTTCCCCGATGATTTCCTCAGCCAGCGGTCGGGCCAGGGCCTCAAAGCGGTGGCCATCATCAAACCGGCGTTGAGTTACCGGGTCCACCTCGGGGCTGATGCCGGTGTGCAGCCAGTGCAGCAACTCGGTGCGGGTCATGTAGGGGCTGCACCCCATGGCGGCTGGCGCGTCGCTGGCGTTCCAGTGCTGGGCGCGGTGGGCGTGCCATTCAGGCGTTCCCTGGATGAGTTTGACGATTTTCATGTGGTTTACTCCATGTCCTTGATGAATTGATCGACTTCCGATTCGGGCTCGCTGGCCGGCACGTCGATGACGCCAAGGCCGGCGATGATGCGGCGCTGTTCGTCGGACAGGCGGGCCTTGCTGGAGATCATGGCTTCGATGCTGGCTGGGGTTTGCTGGCCGCTTTCGACCAGTGCACGCCACTTGGGCAAGTTGGCTTCGAATCGGTCTTGTGGGTAGAGGCCGATTTCGGCGCGGGTGGGTTTGGGGGGGGGTGTGATCTCGCCGGTTGACTGGTCAACTGCAAAATCATCGTTGATGGCTTTGCCGGCCATTTCGTCTGCGGTGGGTTCGCTGCCGATCTCGGGGAAGGCTTTGCGCAGCGCTTGGGCTTCGGCGCATTTTGCGATTTGCCCATAGGGGCGCTTTGTCCACATGGCGTTCGGCGCAATGCTCTTTTCCTTGCCACCCTTGACCGCGTAGTTTTCCTTCCACAGCTCTTTTGCGGTGAAGTCAACCACTTCGCCCGTTGCCAATCGGCGCTTGACGGTGACGCGGCACCAAGCAGGGTAGGTGATGGTTTGGCCGCCAAGGTTTTCGGTCACGTCCGGGCCGAACTCGGGCTCTGTCACGCCAGCGCAACCCGTGCGGGCAGCTTGGGTGCGGTAGAGGCCGACGCCGGGCATTACCACGTCGCGCGTCTGCTGGGCTTTGGCGTCCCACATGGGCACGATGTGCACGGGCTTTTGCATCGGATCGAGGCCGGCGGCTTTGCAGTAGGCCAGCACCATCTTGATGCTGGCTGGCGCTGCGCCGGGGTACAGGCTGGACTGCAAAACCTGCATCAGATCGGCTTCGCTCATCTGCATGGACGGTAGGCCGGCATCGTGTTTGGTGATGTTGCTCATTTGGTTTCTCCTGCTGGTGTGGTGTGGGTGTGCTGCTGTAGATCGGCGGTGCCGGTGGCCGGCAGCGTGCCGGGGTGCGCCCGGAACCAGTTAAGAATGTGTTGGCCCAGGGCCTGCTCTTGATCGCGCGTCAGTCGAGGAATGACTTGCTCAGGCTCGATTTCATCGGCAGCGATCTCGGAAACGATTTCAAAGCAATTCCAGCCGATTCGCGCCGCGAGAGGCGCAAGCAGATCGACGGGTGGCACCAGTCGTGCCGTGTAGATCGGCCCGAAGTTGCCCGGCCCCCACGCATCGAGCGCATCGGCTTTGGCGGCTTCGAGCGCCTGCTCGCGGGTGTCGAACTCGGACGCGGACTGGTGGCCTTCGAGGATGCACACGAACTTGCTCATACCAGCCACCCCATCAAAGCCATGACGGTGAGCACCAGCGCCGCAATGGCGCAAGTGGCCACGACGATGACGTCGGCGGCGGGCATCGGCGGGTAGTCTTCGACGAAGTGGCGGCTGGTGTGCGGCCCGAAGGCTTCTTCCAGTGAGCGCGGGTAGCGCCCGGTGTGGTTGCTGCTGTGGTTCATGTGGGCTCCTTGGGTTGGTGAGCCACACTTTAGCACACTAAACGCAGCTTGTGAAGTAGGCTGCTAAACTTTTTTAAGCTGATCGCCCTTGCGATGCGACAAGGCAACAAAAAACCCGCCGAAGCGGGTTGCTGCGTGTCAGGCGCTGGTGTCTGGGTCCGGGAGCCCGCGGAACACGGCCCAGGCGGCAAAACGCCCAATCGCAAAGCCACCGGCAAGCCAAAGGAGGATGACGATGGTCATAGCCCATGGATTTGTTGCCAGATAGGCGTCTGCTTGGCTGCCCTGAATTAGTACGCCGCCGGTCATGATGCTGGCGTACCATGCCGCAACCGTGACGCCTAGCTCAATGCGATTCTTGATAATCCTAGCGACGTCGCGCCACGCGGTTTCCCGGTTCATCACCTTCTCCTGTACTTTCTGTGCTCGACCATGGTGCCGACGATCCGCACCGGTGTGACGTCTGAGCGGATTATGGGGTAGTCGTCGTTCAGAGGCACCAGTTCGAACACCATGCTGCCGCGCGCATCCATGGCCCGGGGCCGGTACTTTTTGAAGGTTGCCTCCTCGTCGCCGTTCTTGGCCACCACGTAGTCGCCCGGCTGCGGCGTCAACTCGGGGTCGATGATCACCCGGTCGCCGGGCCTGAACTCGGGCAGCATGGATTCGCCCTTGATCTCTAGCGCGAAGGCGGTCGATGACAGGTCGCGGTCCGTGACCAGGCAATCCTGACCATCGCATGGCTGATAAGACTCGACGCCCCCCGACCAGCAGCCTGCCTGCACGTAGCTGATGAGGGGGATGCGCCGAAGGCCTATCGTGGCCGGCTGGGTGTTTTTGTCAATCGCCAATTTCTGCCCACGCCCAGTCACCAGCCACGCGGCACGCACGCCAGTCGCCTTCTCAAGCGCCTCGGCAGTATCGGCACGCAGGCTTTTGATGCGCCCATCCACCCACTGACTCACCGCGCCCGGGCTCTTGTGAGTCTCGGTGGCAATCTGTGCCTGACTCTTGCCGGAGAGGGCAATCGCCTCGCGGATGCGGTCTGAAAGTGTCATGGCAGTATTAAGCCAGCTAATTTACGAAGTGTGCTTCACTTATCGGCTATAGTGTGCTAAACTGTAACCATGAACACCAACGAAGCCATACAGCTTGCCGGGTCTGCCGCGATCCTTGCCAAGATTCTGAACGTCACGCCTTCGGCTGTGGTGCAGTGGCGCGACCGCGATCTGCCGGACTTGCGGGCTGTGCAGCTCTACACCGTGAGGCCCGAGTGGTTCAAAGGGCGGGCCGCTCCAACGGTGCGCAGCAAGACGCGGCCACGGCGTGCGGCGGCGGTTACGGCCAGCGCACCGGGGGCTTGACATGCAGCCAAGCCATCCAGCGCCCGACGCGGCGCAGCAGCCAGCGAGCAACGGGCGCTCGACTTCTTCGTGGTGGCACCAGGCACCGGATACCAAGGCCCAGCAAATGCTGGAAAGCCTTAGTCAACCATGCCGCGACGAACAGGCCAGTCAAGCCACCGCTGAACCTCATCCTGCACAAACTGGTGGAGCCGGGGATCGTCAGCCTCCTGATTCGCCAGGTCGCGCTGCATGCGGGTCAGAACCTGATCCACAAAAGCCGCGCCTTGTGCTTCGAGTAACTCTGCAAGCAGAGTTTTTTGAACAGCCTGCGCGGCGCGAAGGCGGGCAATGAGTTCATCGTTTTTCATGGGCGGTCCTGTTGCTGATGGCTGGGTGAGAGCATCCATCGTAAGTCAACAGGACTGGCCACCACTCCCAAGGCAAGCAACATGACAAAAACCACGAGCTCCTGGATGCCGCTCTGGATTGGCGACTACCTGGCCGACACCCAGCACCTGACCCGCGACGAGCACGGGGCCTACCTGCTGCTGCTCATGACCTACTGGCGCAATGGCGGCCCGCTGGCCGACGACGACCGACGCCTCGCCGCGATCGTGAAGGCCAGCTCCAAGGAGTGGCGGGCGCTGCGGCCGGTGCTGGCCGAGTTCTTCACCGTGGCGGGCGGCGTGTGGCGCCAAAAGCGCGTGGAGGCGGAACTGTCCGGCTCAATCGAGCGCGCCGAGAAGGCTGTAAGCAAGGCCAAAAAGGGGGCGGAGGCACGCTGGAAGCAAAGCCAAGAAGATGCTCCAAGCAATGCTCCAAGCAATGCTCCAAGCAGTCCTCCAAGCAGTCCTCCAAGCAATGCCCAAGCAATGCCTAGGCAATGCCCTTCACCATCACCTATAAATACCTTTACTAAAGAAGAGAGGTTATCTCTCTCTCCGCGAGGGGTCTGCAGCGAGCTCGATTTGCCACCAGCAACCGACTACGGCCGCATCTGTTTGGCGATGAAAGCGGCTGGTCTTGCCGACACCAGCCCCGGTAATCCGGAGTTTCGGGTGTTGGTTGACGCTGGAGCCGATGCCGCCGAGTTCTTGGCCGCAGCGCAGGAGGCCGTAAGCCGGGGCAAGGGTTTTCGGTACGCTGTGAGCTGCGTGGCCACAGCCCGAAAGCGGGCCCTAGAACTGGCCGGGCAAATCCACCGTGGCGAATTGCCCGCCACCGAAACCGCCTACCAGCGCTCGATGCGCGAGCGGGTTCGGGAGTTCGCCCCCAGTGTGGCCAGAAAAGCGCCGCATGAGCGCAGCTCAGCACCGCAAAACACCGCCGAATTTTTCACCACTTTGGGGGCGCAGTCGCGCACCGTTGGGGCGCTGAAATGACGATGCCATTACCCTGGGTGGAGAAGATTTTCCGCAAGCTCACACTCGTTTATGGCCGCGATTTCCTCTCGCGCTGGGAGGGCCAAGAAATCAACGGCGTGATCGACGATTGGGCGCTGGAGCTGGCCGGGTTTGCCAATTGGCCCGAGGCCATCGGCTGGGCACTGAACAACCTGCCACCAGACCGCCCGCCGACCGTGCTGCAATTCCGCGACATCTGCCGTCGCGCACCCGGCAAGGCCATGCCGGCATTGCCCGAGCCGCCGGCCGATCCCGAGCGTGTGCAGGCCGAGCTTGCAAAACTCGCCGTCGCACCAAGGCAGCGCCAAGACCCGAAAGCCTGGGCGCAGCGCATCATGGCGCGCCATGCCCACGGCGACCGCCTGAGCACCATCAGCGTGCGGTTTGCGCGCGAGGCGCTCGGCATTCCGCAACCCGGCGCCACGGCCGAGGTATGAGTTGCAACGCCTGCACCCTCACCCAAACCCGCCCGCACTGTGGCGCTTACCGGATGCAGTGCCTGGAGTGCTGCACCCGGCTGGTCCTGAGTGCCTACCCGAGCAAGCCGCACGCGGCCGCGATGCTCGCAGCTATCGAGCGGTTCCAGGGGAACCCTGGCCGGGCGCGCGTGCTGGCGTCCGTTGCCCGTGGCCTGGAGAAACGCCGCTCAGTTACGCCGAAGTCGAGCACGGATTGAGGGAGGGCGTTCTGTGACTGCCTACTACAACGAACACGACCCCAAAGCCGCGCAATGGCTGCGCAACCTGATTGCAGCCGGGCACATTGCGCCCGGCATTGTTGACGAACGGAGTATCGAAGATGTTGCACCAGACGATTTGCGAGAGTTCACCCAATGCCACTTCTTCGCAGGAATTGGGGTCTGGTCATACGCACTGCGGCGCGCCGGATGGCCAGACGATCGGCCAGCGTGGAGCGGATCGTGCCCATGCCAACCTTTCAGCGCGACAGGCAAAGGCGCAGGGTTTGTTGACGAGCGGCACCTATGGCCAGCGTTCTTCCACCTCATCGAGCAGTGCCGCCCTGGCATTGTCTTTGGCGAGCAGGTTGCAAGCGCAGACGGACTTGCTTGGCTCGACCTTGTATCGGCTGACTTGGAAGGCGCGGGTTACACCGTTGGGGCGCTCGATACCTGCGCTGCAGGCTACGGCGCGCCCCACATTCGGCAGCGATTGTGGTTTGTCGGGGTGGATCACGCCCAGCGCGAGGGACTGGAAAGACACGCCGGGCATGACAGCGCAGAGGGACGGCAGGGATCGGACAGACCAGTTGCCGAGGCAGGCCTATCTAGCCGGATGGCCGACACCACAAACGAGCGACAGCACGGGCGGCGGGCAAGCCAAACGAGCAATGGGCGAGACGCGGCACGGGTCGAACCTGAACGACTTTGCAATGTTGACCCAGGACGGCCCAACCCGACTAACGGCCACTGGCGAAATGCTGACTGGCTGCGCTGCCGCGATGAAAAATGGCGGCCAGTTGAACCCGGCACATCCCCGCTGGTTGATGGGGCTGCCGCCCGAGTGGTGCGACTGCGCGCCTACAGCAACGCGATCTGCGCGCCCGTCGCGCAAGCCTTCATCGAAGCCGTGATGGATGGGCTGGGGGTGGCGCAATGAAGCTGTACTGCGCCCTGTGTGGCCGCCCGATGGAGCAGGCCGCCGTGTTGATCGGCAATCACCCGGTCGGGCCGAAGTGCGCCCAGCGCGCCGGCCTGATGCCGCTGGCCCAGCGCAAGAGCGGGTTGGTGATTCCAGTGATTCGTCGGCGCATCGAGAAGCCGCAACACCCCCAGACCCCGGACCTGTTTGATGAGGTGCCGGCATGAAGGCGATGCTGTTGAAAACAGACAAAGGACTTCGCGGGGCAACACCTGCAGACCATGAGGCTTGGTCCAAGTTTCGGCGCCGGCTGGAGACCATGAAGCCGGGTACATGGATTCGCATGGAGTGGGCGCGACCACGCCACGGCAAGCATCACCGCAAGTTCTTCGCTTTGCTGCAACTGGTGGCCGAAAACAGCGAAACCTACGACACGGTGGAGAAAGCCCTGGTAGCCATCAAGTTGGTGACGGGCTACTGCGATCCGGTCATCCACCCGGAAACCGGGGAGTTGCTGCCGGTGCCACGGTCGATCAGCTACGACTCCATGGAGCAAGACGAGTTCGACAAGTTCTATTCCGCTGCGATCGACGGCGTTCTGCGCCACATCCTGCCACACCTGGACGAGGAAAAAGCAGAGCGGTTGATTGACATGATTGTGGAGGGATGGGCATGAAGCGGGATGTTGATGTCGAAGACTTCCCGCCAGGCGCCCGCGTCAAGACGCCCACCGGCCGCACTGGCACCGTCATTAAGCATCGAGGGCATGAAAGCAAGTTCGATCACTTCCTGCGCGTGACCGTGCAGATGGATGGAGGCAGCCGCCACGACCTGGTGACGCTGCAGCCGCACCTGTTGAGCAAATGTCCGCCAGAGCCTGAGCTGGCGCAAAGAATTGAAGCACCATGATTACGCAGCAAGAACTTAAGGCCGCCCTTCAGTACGACGAAGCGACCGGAGATTTTCAGTGGGCCTCCAAGGTCCACAGGAAAGTGGTTGTCGGATCAAAAGCTGGATGCCTGACCCTCCCATGGCCACCCACTGGCCTGAGCCCAAACGCCAGAAACCACTGGGCCAAGACCGCCAAGCTGAAAAAGCAGTACCGCGAGGCCTGCGCCTGGACGGCTGCGAGCCAAGGCGCGCACCCACTGAAGGCCGACAAGCTGCACCTGACGCTCACGTTCGTGCCACCCAACCGAAGGGAGTACGACCTGGACAACGCCCTTGCGAGGATGAAGGCCGGGCTGGATGGCTTGGCCGATGTGCTGCGTGTGGATGACAGGCACTGGAGCCTGACGATCCGCAAGGGCGAGGGCATCGGTGGGTTTGTGCGCGTAGAGGTGCACTGCAATGGCTAGGCCCAGCAAGCTGAGCCCGGAGCAGTGGCGAGAGATTGAGCGCCGGCATGCTGCGGGCGAGGGAGCATCTGATCTGGCCAGAGAGCACGGGGTGCACCCGTCACAGATCACCAGGCGGGTAACGCAAGTATCGCAAAAAGTGCGAAACGTTGCGCAAAGTCTTGCGAAAGCGCAGACCGAGCTGGCCGAGCTGCCAGTTGCGCAGCAGTATGCAGCCATAAGCCTAGCCGATAAGCTGCGCTCGATCAGCAGCAGCCTGGCCAGCGCCGCCGAGCTGGGCGCCAAGACCGCGCACCGGCTGCACGCCCTGGCTAACTCCGAGGTCGCCAAAGTGGACGACGCCGAGCCGCTGCATTCGCTGGAAGCGCTCAAGGGTGTCGGGGTGCTCACGAAACTGGCAAACGACAGCGCGCAGATCGCCGTGGGGCTGCTGACAGCCAACCGCGAGACGATGAGGGAGGAAGCTAGGCCGCCGGCGGCAGAAACGGCGCAGTCCGGCGTGCTGATGGTGCCGGGCGTGTTGGACGAAGCCGACTGGGAAAAGATGATGGCCAAGCAGCAGGAGGGCGGGGCATGACGCGCGATGCCGACTATGACAAGCGCCTGGCCGAAGCCAGCAAAACCCTGGGCGGCAACGCCCTGAAGATGGTCGGCTTGATCCTGCAGAAGCACGATGCGGCAGTGATTGAGGCCAGCATGGAGGCCATCGAGGCCGCTGTGGCTGCCGAGCGCGAGGCGTGTGCGCAGTTGTGCGAGGAATTTAAGGGCTACCACGGTGACGTTTGCGCCGCCGCCATCCGAGCAAGGGGGTAGGCATGAGGAACGAAAAACAGGTCGAGGCATCCACCACCAAGAATCGTGGCCTGGTGTACCAGCAGATCGCAGCGGTGTTCGACCAGCTGCCGGAGAGATTCAAGGCCACCGAGCTGTACGAGCTGGCAAAGATGCCCAGCACTCACTCGATGCAGCGCCGGATGCTGATTGCATCGGTGCTGGTGCACGACTTCAAGTGCATGCAGATGAACAGCCCAGGCGGCCGTGGCCGGCACTGGAAGAAGCCGGGAGCTGTGACTTGACGACACGCTGGGCCCCACTGCCTGGCGCGCAGTTCCAATTCCTGACGTGCCCGATCTACGAGGCGCTGATGCACGGCACGCGGGGCGGCGGCAAGACGGATGCGCTGCTGATGAGTTTTGCGCAGCACGTGGGCAAGGGCTGGGGCCAGCACTGGCGCGGTGTGCTGTTCCGACTCACCTACCCGCAACTGGCGGACGTGGTGGCAAAGAGCCGTAGGTGGTTTGCGCAGATATTTCCAGAGGCGCGATTCAACAAAGCCGACTACTACTGGGAGTGGCCGGGCGGGGAAATGCTCATGTTCCGGTACGGGGCAACAGAGGGGGACTACTGGAACTACCATGGACACGAATATCCATGGATCGGATTCGAGGAACTCACGAACTGGCGCGACCTAAGTTTCTATGAGGCCATGCACTCGACCTGCCGCAGCAGTTATCCCGGTATGCCGCGCATGGTGCGGGCGACCTGCAACCCGTTTGGCAAAGGCCACGGCGCAGTGCGGGACAGATTCAGGCTAGGCGAGGGTGGCGTACCGTCTGGCCAGGTGATCCGCGACGATGGGGAAAAGCCGCGCGTGGCGATTTTCTCCAGCATTCTGGAAAACCGCATTCTGCTGGCCAACGACCCGGACTATTTGGCAACATTGCAGGCGCTCAAAGACCCTAACAGGCGCAAGGCCTGGTTGAGCGGCGACTGGGACATTCACGTCGGCAGCTTTTTCGACAGCGTGTGGAACGCCGCGCGGCATGTGATCGAGCCGTTTCCAATACCTGCAAGCTGGAAGGTGTGGAAGGCCATGGATTGGGGCTATGCGGCCCCGTATTGCGTGTTGTGGCTGGCGATGGACCCGGACGGATGCATTTACGTCTGGCGCGAACTGTACGGCGCGGGCGAAAAGGCGGGCGAGGGCAGCAGAGAACCTGCTGATGCGGTTGCGCGCAAGATCAAAACGGTCGAGCAGCATGACGAGCGGCTGGGTTACGAATACCGCATGAATCTGGCCGACCCGGCGATTTTCTCGAACGTGGGCACCATGCAGACCATCGGCGGCATTTTTCGCGCGCATGGTGTGCGGTGGCAAGAGGCGTGGAACGGCAAAGGTTCTGTGGCAAACGGTGCGCAGGAAATCATGCGCCTGCTGGCTGAAGACAAGCTCAAGATTTTCAGGACGTGCCGACACTTGATTCGAACCCTGCCCGCGCTGGGCCCGGACGAAACCGACCCCGAGAAATACGACAGCGACGGGGAGGATCACGCGGCCGACTGCCTGCGCTATGGCGTGATGCGCCGACGCCGCAACCCGGACGCCGAACAAAAGTCCGATGAGCCGGATGAGCCGACAACAAAATCCGAAGCAGGATATATTTTGAAAGTGTGAAATGCTCACAGCAGACGAAAAGCCAAGCGCCGAAGCGCGCGAAACACCGGCGACGGATCAATTGGCGCAGAAGTGGGGGCGGCGTATCGAGCAGGCTCGCAAGCACTGGGACAAATTCCATAAGCGCGTGCGCCACAACCGCGAGACGGTCGCCGGGTTCGACTGGACTGCCGACCCGCGCAGCCCCGAGTTCTACAGGCCGCGGGCGAACCTGATTCAGGGCACCATCACCGCGCTGCTGCCTGCGATCTACGCTCGCAACCCGGAAATCAGCGCGATACCGCTGCACAAAGCCGGCAACCTGAAGCTGTTTTGCAAGACGATCGAGACGGTGACCAACCGGCACCTCGACCGCGCCGACCTCAAGGGTAAAGCCAAGGCCACGGTGCGGGCTGCACTCACGACCAGCTTTGGGATCGTCAAAGTGATGTACCAGCGCGACATCAAGCGCGACCCGATCATCCAGAGCCGCATCAACGACACGCAGGACAACATCGTGGCACTGGAGCGCCTGCTGGCCGAGCTCAAAGACCCGGCGCAGCGCGGCGATCTGGAGGCCAAGCGCGCAGAGCTGGAGCAGATGGTGGGCGCACTGGAAGAGCAGGTCGAAGTCACGGCAGCAGAAGGCTTGGTGATCGACCGGGTGCTGACGGAAAACCTGTTGATCGAGCCCGGCGTGTGCGAGTTCTGGGACTACCGCGACGCAGATTGGCTGTGCCAGATCGTGCCGATGAAGAAGAGCCACGCCGAGGCCGTCTATGGCGTGAAGCTGGACAAGGCCAAAGCCTACAGCGACGGCAAGCAAGGCGGTGCAAAAGACGGGCGATTTGCCAGCGCATCATCTGCGGGCGCAGACGATGACAGGCAGATTGCCGTGCTGGAAATCTGGGACAAGACCACCCAGCGCGTGTACACGATGGCCGATGGGTGCGATCACTGGCTGCGCGAACCCTACAGTCCGCCCAAAGCGGGTGAGCGCTGGTTTCCGTTTTTTCTGCTGCCGTTTCAGGTAGTTGACGGGCAGTTTGTGGCCCCGTCGCTGGTGGACCTGACCGAGAAGCTGCAGCACGAGCACAACAAAGCGCGCGAGCGGTTCAACCAGCACCGGGATTTGTGCCTGCCGGGCTGGATTGCTGGGGGCGATATCAGCGAAAAGAGCATCAAGCGCTACAGCGACAGCGCCATTGGCGAAATCACGATCATCGACACCGAGGGCCGACCGCTCAATCAGGTGATCATCCCGCGCCAGCATCCGCCCATCGACGCCGCGGTGTACGACACCAGCGCAGTGCGCTACGACTGGGAGCAGGTGACGGGGCTGCAAGACGCGGCCCGCTCGACCGTGGTGAAGGCCAAGACCGCGACCGAGGCTAACATCCTGCAGCAAAACCTAAGCGGCCGGGTGAGCGAGTTCCAAGACCAGGTGGAAGACTGGCTGCAAGAAATCAGCCGCTACGCTGCCGAGGTGCTGCTGCAGGAGCTGACGCCCGCGCAGGTTGAGCGCATCATGGGGCCGCCAGAGGTGCAGGTAATCGACGTAGGCGGACAGCAGATGCAGGTCGAAGTAAAACCTTACGACTGGCCGGAGCTTGCGCGCGAGCAGGTGTTCGACATGATCGAGATGAAGATCAGGGCGGGCACCACTGGCGCGCCAGACAAGATGCAGCAGCAGGAAGCGTGGTCACAGGTGCTGCCGATCGTGCAGGGCCTGATCACGCAAATCGTCCAACTGCAAGCCGCCGGGCAAGACACGGAGCCGCTGGCGCACCTGCTGCGCGAGACCGTGCGGCGCTTCGATGAGCGACTGGAGGCGGAGCAGTTCATCCCAAAGCCGCAGCAGCAGCCCGTGATGCCGCCTGACGCGCCGCCCATGTGACCGATTTTCAACCCAGCAAAGGAACCACGCGATGAAAAAATGGAAGCAGCAATGGATGCAACGCCTGATGAAGCCGGCCGATGGTGAGGGCGGCGACCTTGGTGGCGGCGGTGCCACGGCGGCCGCGATAGAGGCCATGGGCACAGCGCCAGACAGCCAGGCGCAAGAACTGCCGATCGAATCGCCCGCTGACGCGCAAGCGCAACCCGAAGCGCAGCCGACCGAATCAGTTGCCGAGCAGCCCGCGCGCGGCAAGTCGAAAATGGAGGCCATGCTCGACGCGCTGACGGATGATCCAAATACAAGTGCCAAGCCAGCCGCCGAGCCAGTCAACAAGGTCGAGCCAGTCAAAGCCACTGACCAACCCAAAGCGCCCGAGCAAGAAGTGGCCGAACTGCTGGACGGCGTGAAGTCCGAGCGCGGCCGTGAGCGCATCAAGCAGGCGTTTGCTGAGAAAAAGCAGTTGGAGCAGGAGATCGGGAGCTTCCGCGAAATGGTGCGCTCAACCGGCATGAGCCCGCAGCAGTTTGCCCAGACGTTGGAGTTTGGCCGCCTGGTGAGCAGCGGCGACGAGAAAAACATCCGCATGGCGCTGGAAATGATCGAGGGCCAGCGGGCCGAGCTGTACCAGAAGCTGGGCGTGGAAGCGCCCGGCGTGGATTTGCTGCAGGGCCACGACGACCTCAAACAGGCCGTGGACGGCATGGAAATCACGCGCCAGAAGGCCGTTGAACTGGCCAAGTTCCGCAAGCAGCAGCAAGAGGCGCAGCAGCACCAGCAGGCGCAGCAGCAGACGGTGCAGCAGCAGCACGAGTACCAGCAGCAGGTGCAGCAGGCCACGCAGTCGATGGACGCCTACCTGCAGACGCGGGCCAACGAGGTGGACCACCCGGCGCGAATCAAGGTGATCACGGAGCACTTCAAAAACCCGGAAAACTTACAGCGATTTGTGAGCACATACCAGCCGCACCAGTGGGCGGATACCGTGCGGCTGATGTACGACGGCATCCACATCCCGCGCCAAGCCAGCGCACAGCAGCAGCCGATTCGCTCGCGCCCTTCTACCTTGGGTGCGCCCGCCGCAAACGGCGCATCGGCCATTGACCGAATCGCGCAACGCATGGAAAGCATGGGCCTTTAATTCAATCCCCGGAGAAAGCAATGTCACAAGCAGCACAACTTCAAATCAGCCAGCCCTACTACGCCGACACCAGTACGCCACTGGCCGCCAGCGCCACGTTCACCGGGGCAGCCCGAGACATGGGCGCCAGCAATGCAGAGTTCCGTTCGTTCAGCGCGACGTTCTTTGCATCGCACGCCAGCGCAACCAACGGAGCCAAGATTCAGATGTCGAACGACGGCATCGCCTGGGTGGATGCAGCCGTAGCCACACTGGCCGCCAACGTGCCCCAGTCCCTGAGCGTGCCCGTGGTGGCGCGCTACTACCGCACGCAGCTGATCAACGGCGCCACGCTGCAAACCGCTGTGGCCGTCAACTCTGCTGCATCGCGCACCTAACAAAAATCCGTTGAGGGGTTGACACCCTGCAATAATCCATTTGCCAGTGCTGCATCGCTGTGCTGGCTGGTCCGTGATGAGCGTAAGCGGGGATCGCCACCCGCAACGGATCAGCCGGCATGACGATGCAGAACACGCCGAATTTGTCGCCGCATCGGTGGGGTCGCGTCCACCAGCGCAGAGCGCATCAGGCCAAGCCGTACCCGAGTCGCGCCGGGAGCCGAGATGTGCTGAATTGACGGGCTTGCGTGCCGTCACGGTGTGAAAGGTCAAGCACAAACCCTTTCATTTCGGAGCGACAAATGCCTATTTCAGCACCAGACCTCGCTGAACTCACCAAAATCTCACTAGATGAGTTTCTGCGCAACATGCCCGTGGACCAGATCGCCACGGAGCGCCCACTTCTCAAAAAACTGATGGCCGGCCGCAAGACGTTCTTGGGCGCCCGGCAAAACATCGTCGAAAACATCCGCCGCGCCTACGGCTCCAACTTCAATTGGGCCTACGGTGAAGACCCCGTGGTGTTCAACAAGCGCAACACCACCGAGCAGGCCGCTTTCCCGTGGCGGCGCGCCGTTGATGGCCTCTACCTCGACTACGACCGCCTTTTCGGCAACGGCATCAAGGTGCGCGAGGGTGAGCGCGGGGCCTTTAAGCTGGAGCAAAACGAGAAGGTGCAACTGCTGAACCTGCTCGATGAGCAAATGGAATCCCTGCGCGAAGGTTTCATGCAGCGCCTCGACCTCGAACTGCACCGCAACGGCACCGCCGACCCCGATTCAATCGTCGGCCTGGACACGCTGGTCTCTGTCGCGCCTACCACTGGCACGGTGGGCGGCCTTGATCGTGCTACAGCGACTTACTGGCGCAACCACGCAGAAACCGGCATCTCGACGGCCACGGTGGGCACGCTGGCGCAGCGCATGGAACTGGCCTGGCGGCGCTGCATCCACAACGGCGGCTCCCCGGACTTCATCCTTGCCGGCGGCGACTTCATCGACGCATACCGGCGCGAGATCACCGTGACGCAAAACGCCAGCGCGGGCAGCGTCAAAAACCTCGATGCAGGGGTGGGCAGCGGCGTGAGCACAGGCCTGCACTTCAAGGGCGTGGAAATCATCTGGGACCCCCAGTTCGAAGAAATGCAGACGCTCGAAAGCCCGCTGGTTTCGTGGAACCGGCGCTGCTACTTCATCAACACCAAGTTCATGAAGTACCGCGACGACGACATGGACATCGTGACACCGGTGCGCCCGCACGACACGCTGGCCATGTACGCGATGGTGAACCTGCGCTGCGCGCTGTCGATCAGCCGCGCCAACGCGCACGCTGTGCTGGCCATCGCCTAACGACCAGGCCCGGCCCGGTGCCGGGTCATTCCCTTCCCTTTGGAGATTTCAATGAGCGACAAAATCGAAGTTCCGATGATCGAGGTCATGGTGCGGCGCGATGCCAACACCATTACCACCGTGGCCGTGCCGCCCTACGAGTTGACGATGCTGCGGCAGATGTTCGGCAAGGAAAACGTCACCGGCGACACCGTGGTGGGCCGCATCGAGGTGGCACCAGACCAAGAGGCCGAGCGCCTGAGCGCCAAGTACGGGCCGGGCAAGGTGATCAAGGTGTACGGCGACGACGGCGGCGAGCGCTTGCGCGAGCTGGTTGAAAAGGCCGCGTCCTCGCACCAGGCGGAAAGCGCACCCAAGGCCCGAGCGGCAGCCGCCAAATAAAGGGGCACCAAGATGCCGCAGCCGACCGCATACCAGCGCACCGTCGATTTCACCGAGCGCGATGGCGACGACACCAACCACGGGGGCATCAATGCCGAGTTGGATGCGGCGGCGCTTTCTGTAAACCAAATCCGGGCCAACCTCGCCCTGATCCAAAAAGACGACGGCACACTGGCCAACGGCAGCGTGGGTGCCGAGCAACTTGCGGCCGGCGCATTCGACGCTGTGCAAGCTTCGGTGAACGCGGCGACCCAGGCCGCCAGCGGGTCTGCGCAGTCGGCTTTGACGTCGGCTTTGTCGGCCCAGCAGGCGGCGACCGATGCAGCGCAGACCATCAGCACGGTGCAGCAGCACGCAGCAGCGGCGCTGCTGAACGCGCAATCGGCGTCAGTGTCAGCGTCGGCGGCGTCATCTAGCGCAGCCAGTGCGACAGGATCAGCAGCCAGCGCCACGGCCTCGCAGGGGGCAGCAGCCGCCAGCGCGAGCAGTGCGGAAGCCTCGGCCTCGGCGGCGCTGGCCTCACAAACTGCGGCTGCCACAAGCGCCACGAACGCAGGGGATTCCGCTGGCTCCGCAGCCACCTCGCAGGCCGCAGCGGCCACCAGCGCGAGCAGCGCAGCGACGTCGGCGGCTGCTGCAACGACCTCGCAATCAGCTGCGGCCACAAGTGCGGCTGCTGCGCTGGCATCACAAGGAGCGGCGGCCACCAGTGCAGCCGAAGCCGCTGCCAGTGCGCTCAGTGTAGATGCTGCAAACTTGGTGCAGGTTACTGGCGACCAGTCAATCGGAGGCGTCAAGACACTCCTCGAATTCCCCATACTCCCCGCATCGCTGAGCGGCTTTGCCAAAGCAGACCAAAACCGCAGTGCATTTATCAAAACCGGCGCAACAACGGTGAGTATCCGCGCCGAAACGCGAGTCGAAATCGCGGGGCGTTGGCACCGCTTCGAGGTGCAAACCGCAGTACCAATGCCTGCACTGGTTGCTGGCGAGGACTACGCTATTTGGTGTACGCCTGATGGGGCGCTGGCCTGCAATGCCGACCCATTCAGTAGTCCGGCTGCACCGCCGGTTGGCGGCTCGCGCAAAATCGGTGGCTTCCATTATGGCCTGGTTGCACCCGGCACTACGGTTGCCGGGGGCGGATTTGCCACTACCGGGTTCACCAACCAGGGCGGCAGCATGATCTGGACGCAAGCCGCGGTGGATCGAATTGCAGGCATCAACGAGTTCAGTTTGTGGGATTTGGCTTGGCGCTGCAAAGGCCAGCAGCGCGGCATGGTGCTAGACCCGCAAACCGAATCTTGGCACGCGATTTATTTCTGTGGCGCAAACCACATTGTCAACGGCATCAGCCGGTTTAACACTGATGTTGCCAGCGGCACGGTATTGCCGCGTATTCCGCTTGCATACGGCGGCAACGGCACACTGGCATACGGGCGAATGTCGCAATATGAGGCGGAAGAAATCGCTTCTAGCTTCAATTTGCGTATGCCAGACCCGCACGAGTTTCGCAGTGCTGCGTTTGGCGTGACGGAATTTCAGTCGCTGGGCGGCGCGGCAGCTACCATACCCAGCACACTGAGGCAATCAGGCTACACCAGCAGGCTCGGCATCGAGCAGGCAACTGGGCACCAATGGATATGGGCGCGAGGCAATAGCTCAACAGGCGCTGTCGGCTGGATTGCAGGCCCCCACCGGGGGGATGCCCACAACAACCTGTTCGTTACACTGCTGGGTGGCGGTCGCAGCAGTGCTGCGCATTCCGGCTCTCGGGCGTCCGCCTCGAGCAACGTCGCGTGGGACTCGAACTGGCACATTGCGTTGCGCGCTGCCGGTGACCACCTGAAGCATGTTTGAGGCTGCGAAAGCAGCCTCTGAAGCAGATGATGGAACAAACAGACCAAACCGCAGCAAAGACTGAGCCGCGTGCAGCGATGGCGGTAGTGGTGCGCCTCGACGGTTTTGTCAACTACATTTACCCTATGTTGACGAATACCAGTCGCCAACATAGAGTGTTGCGAGACACAATGATCGCAGCTATTTTTGAGCAGTATCGTTTATTTCATGCTGCCGGAAAAAGCAATCAAGTCTCGCGGGTATACGAGGCAGACGCCGGGCTGGCGTACCTCAAAGAGCTTTTGCGCTTCATGGCAGCGCCTGAACGCAAGCTGGTGTCACGTCGCCAATACGAGATTGCCAGCGTGCATCTCGCAGAGACGGGCGCCATGCTTGGGGCTTGGGCAAAGTCTGCGCAAAAGAGGCAAGGAGGGGGCTAAAGTGGCGATCGCAACAATGCTGCGCATTCCGGCTCTCGGGCGTCCAACTCGAACAACGTCGCGTGGAACTCGAACTGGAACATTGCGTTGCGCGCTGCCGGTGACGATAAAAGTCAAGGCTCCTGTACTTGGTGCCGCTACGGCAACACCAAGCGACCTTTTTAGATATGGTCAGCCCCTCTTGGCCTGCTTCGGCAAACACACTAAGCGGTTCGGAGAACGGGGAGTAGGGCTTTGCCCGAAACCCGCGCCGACTTATAAGGAGTCCGCGATGGGCAAAAAATACAAAAACTTGTTTGATCAAATTACCGACCCGGACAACCTTTGGGAAGCGTACCGCAAGGCATCGCTGGGCAAGCGCCTGACTATGGGCTACCTGCTGTTTAAGCAGGACGAAGCCGCAAACCTGTCTTGGTTGCGCCGGAGCCTAGTGGCTGGAACCTATCGGTCCGGCGAACCGCATACGTTTATGGTGTACGAGCCAAAGCCAAGGGAAATCAGCGCCCTGCCTTTCGTTGATCGCGTGGCGCAACACGCCTTTTGCAATATAGTTGAGCCGCTGTTTGAGCGCGCATTCTTGCCGCAAAGCTATGCCTGCCGCATTGATCGCGGAACGCACGCAGCAGCCGCATCGGTGCAGTCGATGTTGCGCCGAATCATTGCTGGCGGAGGGGACCCATGGGTACTAAAGACCGACTTTTCACGCTACTTCGCGTCAGTCCGCAGGAGTGTGCTGCGCCAAGAATTCGCTCGCAAAATCAGTTGCAGCAGGACGCTGGAGCTTTTGCGGCGATTTATCCCGCCCGATGGTTGCGGCCTGCCTATTGGTAGCCTTACCAGTCAGCTTGCGGCCAATATCTACGGGCACATCTATGACCGATGGCTCGTACACACAGTGGGCGTAAAGCAGTTTGCCCGGTACATGGACGACGTTGTGGTGGTTGGTTACAGCCGAGAAGCAATGGCGCTACTGCAAACGCAAGCGGCATCGTTCACCCTCCAGAACATGGGCTTGCGCTTTTCGCGCTGGAGTGTACTGCCATGGACTGCCGGGGTAAACTTTTGCGGCTATCGAATTTGGCCCACACACAAGCTGCTCCGCAAATCCAGTGTTATTCGAGCCAAGCGCAAACTGCGGAATTTCGATGCCCGCGGGGACGCCGAGGGCCGACTCAAGTTCCTTGCTGCATGGCGCGGCCACGCGCAGTGGGCAGACACCCACCACCTGATTCAACACCTAGGAGTCGAGCATGACTGAATTTTATTACAGCCCCCGCACCGGCGAGCATATCGCAACAGCCACGCCCGCAGACTGGATGGGTGTCACACTGCTGCCGCCGCCAGCCCATGATCGAGCAACACAAAGCGCGTTTTTCCGTGACGGCTCGTGGGTTGTTGAAACGGCACTGCCCCCGCAGCCGCAAACCCCTCAATCCGTCACCATGCGCCAAGCGCGGCTGGCTCTGCTTTCTGCCGGGTTGCTGGCGGCGGTAAACGCAGCAATTGCAGCCATGCCGGGTGTTGCTGGTGAGGCTGCGCGCATCGAGTGGGAGTATGCGCAGACTGTTGAGCGCGACTCGCCGCTGGTCGCCGGGCTGACGGCTGCGCTGAATCTCACTCAAACCCAGATCGACGATCTGTTCGCATTGGCGGCAACACTATGAAAACTCAACTGCGCCGCATCGCTGCATGGCTCAGTCAGGGCGTGAACTGCATCCTGCTCGGCGGGCATCACGATGTAACCGTGAGCGCTCGCGCCTATCTCAGTCGCAACCGGCGAGGCTGGCGGCTGGTTTATCGCGTCGCCAATGCGGTGTTTTTCTGGCAGGACGATCATTGCCGGGATTCGTACCTGGCTGATGTGGCTTGGGCCAAGGAAATTTTGGAGTTCGAGGAATGAAACCCTGGTACAAATCCCGCACGTTGATCGTGAACGCCGCCGTGGCCGCGCTGGCGGCGTTTGAGCTGGTTTCTGGCCTGCTCCAGCCGTTTCTGCCGGTCAACGTGTTCACCGCCGTGGCCGTGGGCCTGCCTGTCATCAACGCGATTCTGCGCGTGATTACCACGCAAGGCGTAGTCTTTTCGCAAAAGGACGACTGACATGCTTTGGCCGCTTCTCACCGGACGCCTTGGCATCGCGCTCGGCTCGGCCTTGGCCGCTGGGGCGCTGGCGGCTTGGGGTACTGCAACCTTCCTGAGCGCCAGCCATGACGCCGAAATCCAATCCATCCGCGCCGCCGCCGCAGAGCAGTACGCAACCGCAACCCAGCGCGCAGTCGAAGTAGAGCGCGCTCATGCGCAACTGGCAACACAACTAGAGGTGCAACATGAAAAAGCAACTAGGCAACTGGCTGCGGTGCGCGCTGATAACAGGCGTCTCGCTCGTGATCTTGGCGGGCTGCGCGACCCCTTCGCAGCAGCTTCCACCTGCCCCGTGCCCACCGGTTCCGACAGCGCCGTCGATCCTGCTGCTACCGCCACCGTCGGCAGACTTTCAGACGAGGCTTCGCAGTTTCTTCTTGAATTCGCCTACGACGCCGACAGAGCAGCAGAATACGCCAACACCTGCTACAAGTGGGTCAAGCAACTAAAGGGAATGCAATGAACATCGAAATACTTGGCACCAAGCTCGACGCACTGCGCTCTGATCTTGATGCGCAGCGGGCGATACTGATCAAGCTCAGTGATTCATTCACACTGCTGGCGCGAGTTGAGGAGCGGCAGACCAATATCAGCATCGGCCTAGATCGTGCGTTTCAGGCAATTGAGCGGCTTGATGTGCGCTTGCAAACTGCCGAAGCAAGGTTGCCAGCATTTTCGCAAACGTCTGTTTGGGTTGAGCGTTTCATTATTGCCTTGGTCGTAGCTCTTGGGACGTATGTCGCAAAAGAAGTGGGACTGCTATGAACCCACTCTTTTTCCTGCTCTGGCCGATCTTCCTTTTCTGGTGGGCGCTATGAAAATCTTGGTCTGCGCTGGCCACGGCGGCACCACAGAGGCGTCGCTGATTTTCTGGTGGCTGGCCTAAAGCCGCATATTTTGGAGAGCTAACATGCCTCAAGCCACGGCCTACAACCGAGCCAAGAATTTCTTGGAAAACAACCCAGATCGCACCGATCACGCGGCCCTGAATGCTGAGCTGGACAGGGCAGCGCTGTCCATCAACGAGCTGCGCGCCAATGCAGCCCTGCTGCAAAATGATGACGGCACGCTGCGCAATGCAATCGTCACCCTCGCCAGCCTTGCCCCGCAGCTGGTAGCTGAGTTGACCGGGCCGCAGGGCATCGCTGGCCCAGCAGGACCGGCGGGGCCAGCAGGTCCGGCTGGCCCGCAAGGCGTGAAGGGCGACACCGGGGCCTCGTTTGACGCAGACGCGCGCGACACGTTTGCCAATCGCGGCCTGTACAACGGCCAGCCCAAGGGTTTCAGCATGCTGGCAATTGACACCGGCCAGTTGTTCTTCAAGTTGTCGAACACCGCAGGCGACTGGTCGGCGGGCGCGCCGTTCGGCACGGGCGCAACCGGCCCAGCAGGCCCGGCAGGCCCGGCGGGGCCGCAGGGATTGCAGGGCCTGCAAGGAATCCAAGGGCCACCCGGCGCGCAGGGGCCAGCAGGCATCAACGGCATCAATGGGGCGGTGACCAGCATCGACACGGCACTCAAAAGCGCCAGCTTGATCGGGCGATCCAGCATCAACGCACAGCTGCAACTGGTGGACGGGCAACTGCGCATCGTTCTGACCACATCGTGAGGCCAAAATGAACGGACTGACAGAACGCAATAGGACGTTGGGCGAACTGATGACCGAGCTGCGCGCGCGGCTTGGATTTGTCGCGCAGGGCAGCGCCTCGAAAAGCAACGACGCGACGATCAAGAGTTTTTTGCAGGAGGCCCATGAGTACGTGTTTGGCGACTTGGAGCCGCCCGCCATGCGCAAGAAAGCCACCATCAAGATGGAGGCCGGGTCGTTTCTGTACGACTGGCACAACGACGTGGAAGATGAACCCATCAGTCCGGGCCGCGTGCTGTCTGTCTGGGTGAAGGTGGGCGATCAAATCAGGGAGCGGCTGTCGCAAGGCATTACCGAGCTCGACCGCAGCTTTTCGTCGCTGACCGGCCAGCCGACCAAGTACGACCACCTGAACGGGCAGATCGAGCTGTACCCGATCCCTGACGCGCCCTACGACATGATCGTGGAGTACACGGCCGACCGTGGGCGATTCGACCGCGCGAGTGACCGCACCAGTGTGCCCGACCGCCTGGTGTTCCTGTACGCGCTGGCCAACGCCAAGGCGCACTACCGCCACCCGGATGCGCAGGCGGCGGCAACGGCTTTCCAGAACATGCTGGGCCGTGAAAAATTCAGGCAAAAAGAAAACCGACGCTATTTCATGGACACCAGCACAACCCGTTCTGATGCGCAAGTAGCACGCACGGCCAATGGTGGCTACACGCTCAGGAGCTGATCGGTGTCACAGATCACTTTTGACCGCTACGACTTAGGCATTGATTTGCGCAAGGGCTCCAGCGTGTCGGATGCAAACCGGCTGCTGGAGATGCGCAATGCCTACGTAACGACGGGATTGGCGGCGCAAAAACGCCCCGGCCTGACCAAGGTGGCGGATTTGGAGCCCGGCACCAGGGGCTTGTTTGCGGCTTTTGGCCGGCTGCACACGTTTTACGGCAGCGGCACGATCACGCACGCCAACCCGCTGTTTCAGGCCAACAGGGTGCAATTCTCTGGCGGCGCGCAGGCGGTGGCCGACGTGCCCTTTGCCGATGTGTTCAATGCCTTCATTTACTGCGCCGTGCAGTACGCGAGCGGGCAAGTGGAGCACCACTATCTCGACGGCAGCCCAGCCACGCACGTTGCTGACGCCAACTGCCCCGACACGCGGGCCTGCCTGAAGATTGCCAGCAAAATCTTCGCAGTGGGCGCGGGCAACGCGGATGTGGTGCGCTACTCCAAAACGGGTAACCCGCGCGACTGGACGGCGGCCAACGACGCCGGATTTTTGCCTACCGGGCTAAACAGCCAAGGCGACCGGGCCGCCAATGCTTTGGGCGTGTACCAGGGCAATCTGGTTGTGCTGTCGCGGGATGGTGCGCAAGTGTGGGTGGCCGACCCAAACCCTACTGCCATGCGCCTGGAGGACATTGTGGAGAACGTGGGGACGAGCTTCCCGCGCTCGGTGGTGAGCGTGGGCGGCGACCTGTATTTTCTGAGCGACTACGGGTTTCGGTCGATCACCACGCTGCGGCATACCAACAGCCTGGCCGATGTGGATGTGGGCTCGCCAATCGACGCGCTGGTGCGGCCCGAACTGCGTGTGCCGGGTGTCGCCCCAAGGAGCTTCTACTTTTACGGCACGGGCCAGTACGTGTGCGCAATCGGCAACCGGCTGTTCGTGTACTCGATCAGCCGCACGGCGCGGATTGCGGCATGGAGCCAGTATTTCTTGAGCGTGCCAGTGGACGCCTTTGCCGAGCTTGGGCAAGAGCTCTACATCCGCAGCGGCGATGCGGTGTACCGGCTCGACGAGCAGGCCAGCACGGACGACGGCACTCAGTACGAGGTGCTGATCCAGTTGCCCTACATGGACTTCAAAAGACCGGGCAACCTCAAGCAACTGGTGGGGGCGGATGTGGTGCTGGAGGGCGCATGCCGCATGTCGATCGGGTTTGATGTGCGCGACCCCGATGCCTTTACCCCAGAGATCAGGGTCAAGGGCAACACCCGGCCCGGCGGGACGATTCCGGTTGAATGCACCGGTACAGAGTTTTCTGTCCGGCTGCGCAATTTCGACAACAAGCCCTTCAGAGTGGACGCCATCACCTTGCACTTTCACGACTTGGGGCGGGGTGGATCATGAGGCTGCGCATGGCCACTGTGGCAGACCTGCCTGCCATTTGCGTGCTGGGCCGGGCCATGCACCAGGAATCGACCTTTGCGCCCATGGACTACGACCTCGAGCGCGTGAAAGAAACATTGGGCGGCTTGATGGACAAAAGTCAGTTCGTGGTGGTGGCTGAGGGTACAAACGGAGATGTGATCGGCGGCATGGCGGGCATGGTGACGCAAAGCTGGTTTGGCAACGACATGGTGGCCAACGATCTGGCGCTGTTCATTCACCCAGACCATCGCGGCGGCATGCTGGCGGCGCGGCTGATCAAGACTTTTGTGAAATGGGCGCGGCTGGCGGGTGCCAAGCAGATCAGGCCGGGTGTGATCTCGGGCTGCGAGGTGGCCGATGCGTTGTACGAAAAATTGGGCTTCCGCCGGTGCGGGGCCACGTTTGTAATGGAAGGAGTTTGATATGGGCGGTGGCGGCGGCGGTGATGGAGGCGCGGGTGCAGCCCGGCAGCAAGAGGATGACCGTCAAGCGCGCATCCGCGCAGCGACGGATGCGATCAACCAGACGTTCAACGGCGGCGGGCGCGAGTCGCTGTATGCCGATCAACGCAACGCGGTGTTTGACCTCAACCGGCAAGACGTTGACCGGCAGGCCACGGAGGCCGAGCGCTTCAACCGTTTTGGCTTGGCGCGCACCGGGTTGATGGGCGGATCGGTGCAGGTCGATAGCCTGGCCGACATCAACCGGCGCACCAATGAGGGCCTGATGCGCGCAGGCGGCGTGGCCGATCAGGCGGCGGCCGATCTGCGCACAGCAGACGAGCAGGCGCGCGCCAACTTGATCGGTCTGGCGCAGTCGGGCATCGACACGGGCACCGCCGCATCGCAGTCGCTCAACGCGCTGCGCGTCAACAGCGCAAACGCCTCCAGCGCGCGCGCAGGGGCCACGGTGGGCGGGTTGTTCAACGACATGGCGCAAGCCTACCTGATGAACCAGATGAACACCGGGCGCGCTGCGGCTGGCAGCGGGACGAATCAGCAGCAGTGGTTTGGCGTATCGAACCCGCGCGCCGGCAACAGCGGCACCGTTACCCGGTAAGGAGCAAATCATGATCCCATTGATCCCGGCGCTCATTGCCACAATTGCAGGCGCGGCCATCCAGAACCGGGCGGCGCGCGATGCGCAGCAGCGCATGGAATCAGCAACGCAGCGCAGCCTGGAGAGCCAGCGCCGGTTGCAGATGCAGGCCGAGCGCAGGGCGCTGGACACGGCCGCCACTTACGAGACACCGAAGCGGCAGGCGGAGCAGACGCAGATTGCGGATCAGATCACGCAGGAACTGATTGCGCCGGTGAGCGAGAGCCAGGCGATCCGCAGCGGCCAGCAGGAAACGCAGGGCAACGTGTCGGACGACTACCTGACCGCTCGAGCTACCAGCGATCTGAACACCATGCGGCAGGCCGAGCAGCTGGCGCGCCTGCTGGGCAAGACCAGCAGCGCGGGCCGTCTGCGCATGAACGAGGGCATCCGCATGATGGATGCCGGCATGGATGTGGACCGGCTGGGCAATTTTTCGCGCGGGCAGGCCGGAGCCGACCGGATTGCCATCGATGCCGCTGGCCGGGTTGACCCCGGGCAAATGTTCCTTGGCTCACTGCTGCAGGGCGCGGGCACGGCGGGGCTTTCCGCTGGCGGCAACAACCTGACATCTCTGGGGGCGGGCCTGAAGTACGGCGCCAGCGGGCAGCAGGCGGCCATGCTGGCGGCGCAGGAGGCGGGCATGGGCACGGGCGGGCTTTGGAACCTGGGCGGCGCGGCGCGCGATGGGTTTAACCAGTTTGCGAGGGCTTTCCGATGATGACGACACTGACGCGCGACCCGACCCAGGCATGGGCTGGTGCCGGCCGGGGCATTGCGGGGGCGCTTGGGGCGCTGCTTCAGGGCGAGGCAGTGCGCCAGCGCGCCCAGCAAGAGCAGGAGCAGAGCTTGGCCGATATCTACTACCGCAACATGAGCGGCAACCGGGCTGGGGCCGACGCGCTCAAGATCGGCGAAGAGGCGACCGGGCTGGGCCTGACCAACGCTGCGCGGCAGGCACCGATTGATCCGGCTCTGTCGCGCTACATGCAGGACGCCGTTCGACTGTTCCAAATGACCGGCGACACCAACATGGAGCGGTTTGCCAATGCTGGCACGGCGATCCAAACCCAAGGTCTGCGCGATCAGGCGCTGGCCAATGTGGGCGACCTGGACAAGATGAACCGGCTGAACACGCTGACGCGACCGGGCGAGACCTACATGCCGTTCAGCGCCGTCGGGAATACGGGCGGCGCGATCAACCAGGCAACCGGCGAGGGCACGGTGTGGGATGAAGCGCTGCGCAGCCTTTTTACCCAAGAATCAGGGGCGCAGGTGGCGCGCGACCGCGGCGCGGCAAACGCATCCAACGCGGCGGCCGGGCGGTCGAGTGCCGAGCGCCAAATGACGCTGGCCGAACTGGCGCACCTGAACACGCATGGTGCTAGGCCGGGCACGGGCGCAGAGGCGTCTGAGGGCGCGCTTTCCTCGACCATCTTGCGCACGCTGCAGGTGCCCGCCCTGGACGACAAGGGGCGGCCGGTGCGCAACCGGACCACGGGTGAGATGCAAACGCAAATCGACCAGGCCGCACTGGCCCGCTTTTACGCATGGACGAGCGCCAACGGCCGGCGACCCACAGCCACTGCGTTTGCGCAGTGGGAGGCGCAAGGACGGCCCGCAGCCGCCGCAAGCCCGGCAACTGCGCTAGAAAGTGCGCGCCAGGCGATTGCCAGAGGCGCGCCACGCGAGCAGGTGATTCAGCGCCTGCGGCAAAACGGGATAGACCCAACGGGGCTGTAAATGACCATCGAATTCGACGACCTGATACCGCAAAACACCGACATCAGGTTCGACGACCTGATACCGAACGGCGACCCGTCACAACCCCGCACTCGCCGCGCCGTGCCCGAGCGCACTCTCGGCACGGCGGCGCGCGACCTTGCCGCTGGCGCGCTGCAAATCGGGCCAACCGCCATCAAAGGCGTGGCCGAAATTGGCAGACTGGCCACAGGCGACAGGCTGGGCGCGGGCCTGTCTGGGCGGATGGAGCGCGGCATGCAGGCGATCCGGGAGGTAGTCGGCTCCGAGCGCGCCGAGGCCATGCGCGAGAATTTCATGGCCGACATGGCCGACGATGAGGTCGGCGTCTTGCAAGCAATCAGCCAGAACCCGGGCGCGATTGGCAACATGGTGCTGCCTACCATCGGAAGCATGTTTTTGCCGGTCGGCGCTGGCGTGGCGGGGGCACGGCTAGCCACGGCTGGCAAAGCGGTGCAGGGCATGAGCAAGGCCGAAATCGCCGCACGGGTGGCGCGCGCGCAAACTGTGGCAGGCGTCGGCACGATTACGGCCCAAAACGCGGCATCGACGTTCGCCGAACTGGTGGGTCAGGGCGTGCCGATGGAGGACGCATACCTTGGTGCGGCTATCACGGTGCCGTTTACCGTGGTGGCAGGCGCTCTGACGCGAGGCGGCGCTGAGGGTGCCGTCACGCGAGCGATTACCGGCACTGGCAGCAGATCAGCGGCGGGCCGCGTCGGGCAAGTGGGTGCAGCGGGCTTGATGGAGGGCGGTCAAGAGGCGATCGAGACGGTTGGGCAAGTGACGGGCCGCGCGGCCGGGTCAGGGGATGCGCCAAGCGGCACGGCGGCAGTAAAAGAGGTGGCCGTGGCAGGGCTGCTTGGCGCGCTGATGGGCGGCGGCGTGAATGTGGCCACCCAAGCAGCCCAGCGCGGCCAGCCCGAGCAGCCAGCCATAAACCTGACCGACTACCAAGAAGCGGCGCGGCAGGCTCTCGGGCAAACCACACCCAGCCAAGCCCCAGCGCAGCCGGTGGCGGCACTCGATGCCGAGGCGACGAACCGGATTTTGCAGGCCATCGAGCGCGCCCAGAATGTCCAAAACGCAACACCAGCAGCCCGAACCCAAGCCCCGGCCCAAACCGCGCCAGTTGAAGCGCCGGCGCCAGCAGGAAGCGATGCAACCCCGGCCGCTGTACTACCCGACGCGGGAGGAAGTGGCGACGTACAAGCCGCTGGGCTGACGTTCGATGACTTGGTGCCCGCTACTACCGAAGCACCGCAAGCTACTACCGAAGCGGCTCCGGTAACGCCTGATGCGCCGGTGGATGGTGCCATCACTGATGAGGGTACCAAGCCCGATGTCTCCCTCACGAATGAGGGTAAGACACCCATCCTGCAAAACCGCAACCGCGCCACGCCGTCGAGCATTGCGCAGATGCAGAGCATTGCCACCCAGCCCGACTATGGGCGGATGGGCTTCTCGCGCGACTTTGCCAACGGCGCGCCGGTGGTGGCCGGAGGTGAGATCGCACCGGAGCAGATGGGCCGCCAAGATGTGGCCGTGGCCAGCGACGGACGCCGCATCCCGGTGCAGTACGCCGTGATCGAGGCCAGCGATGTGCTGACCTCAAACCGGGCGGACGGCGCGGCCAACCCGGACTACGGTAACCAGGCGGTGCAGCGCATCCGCGCAATTGCGGGCAACGGGCGCGTGGCTGGCTTGCAGGTGGCTTACAGCCAAGGCACTGCGGCAGGGTACACGCAGGAACTGGCGCAAGACACCCTGCACGGCGTGAACCCGGATGTGATTCGCGCCATGCGCGCGCCGGTGCTGGTGCGCGTGATGCCGGCCGATCAAGTGACGGCCGACATTGGGGATGTGTCCAACACGGTGGGCAACCTGAACCTGTCGGCGGTGGAGCAGGCCAACAACGACGCGGCGCGCGTGAATTTGAGCGCTTTGAAGTTTGCCGAGGACGGCAGCATTACCCCGGAGGCGGTGCGCCAGTTTGTGCGCGCCATGCCGCAAGCCGAACAAGGCGGGCTGATCGACACCAACGGGCAGCCAAGCAAGCAGGCAGTGGATCGCATCAATGCGGCTGTGTTTGCCAAGGCCTACGGCAACGACGAGCTGGTGCGACTGTACGCGCAGGCCCAAGACCCCGAAGCGCGCAACGTGCTGTCGGCGCTGGCGCAAGTGGCGCCGAAGATGGCCCGACTGGAAGGCGCTGGTGCGCTCGATATCCGCGACGTGGTGACGCAGGCGGCCGAGATCGCGGTCAATGCGCGGCGCGAGGGCCGGGCCTTGGCGCTGGCGGCGCAGCAGGTTGACATGGCAGCCGACCCCATGGTGGGCGTGGTGCTGGAGTTGTTTGCCCGCAACGCACGCAGCGTCAAGCCGGTGGTGGAGGCCCTAGGCAATGCCGCCGACTTTGCCTATACTGAGGCAACCAAGCCCGCAGCCGATATGTTCGGCGAGGTGCCGCGCGCCAGCCGCGCCGATGCCATCAACCTACTGAGGCCGCAAAATGAACGAGCAAGCCAAGAAAATCTGGAACAGCCCGCAGGGCGTGGGCCTGTTCCGGTCGATGCTGGCCGGGCAGCAGCCGAGCCCGCAGCAGCAGCAGGCCCTGGGCCAACTCAAGCAGGCCGACCCGCCGCAGATCAAGCAGCCGACCAACCCGCCAGCCAGCCAACCCTAAGCAGCTACACGCCCGAGGAAGTCACCCAGCGCCTTGAGCGGCTGGAGCAGGCAGAGCGAGAGCGCCAGCAGCAGGAGCGCCAGGCCGAGCAGCGCGAGCGCGCCGACCGCGAGCGCGGCGAGTTCACCCTGGCCGGCAGCGATCGCGCGGCCGACGCCAACCCGAACCAAGGCGATATTTTCGATCTGCGCGAAGATGGAGGGGCCTACAATGCGCAAGCCCCCCGACGCCCCTACACCGATGACCGACAACTCCAACTGTTCCTCGATCGTGGACCTGTCGAAAGCCAGGCAGGAGCGGCCGCTGTTGCTGCCCAGCGGGCGGCCGTGTCCGCCGTGGATGACATACGATCCACCGGCACCATACTTGGCCTCGCCTTGTCTGGTGATTACGCTGCCCGTCAAAGGGTCAGCCTCGTCGGACAAAAAGTAGGCAGCGCCGAAGACCTCGCCATTCTGGCGCAGGTGTACCGCGACCCGCGCTTTGAGACGTTCCGCGTGGTGTTCGTGAACGACTCCGGCGGCGTGGTTTCGCAGGTTGGCCTAACCAGCCGCCTGCCCGCATCGGTTGACGTCATCATCGGCAACGACATGGATGGCTACCTCGCCGAGCTTTCGGCCACGGCGCGCAACCGGGGCGCTACCGGGTACTACCTGTTGCACAACCACCCAAGCGGCATTGCCACCCCAAGCCGCGCCGATGTAAACCTGACAACGGCGTTTGCAAGCCGGATGCCCATGCTGGAACTCCGGTCGCATGTGGTGATCGACACCAACGAATACTCGACCATCGACAGCCGCGGCGCTGTGCAGACCCACCGCAAGGACTTTGGCCAGCCCGCCCCATACCGTGCGCAGGAATGGGCCGAGGTGAAAATTACCGGGCCGTCCGATGTGATGGCTGTGGCCAAGCGCCTGCAGGTGGACGAGGGCGCCATCACCCTGATCCACACCGACAGCCAGTACAACGTCAAGGCGATCAGCACGATCCCGAACGACGCCAGCACCATGAGCAAGGAAGAGCTCAAGAAGCTGGTGCTGAGGGCTTCCCTGCAGAAGCAGGGCGCCCAAGTGTTCGCGGTGGGTCGAGACAGCAAGGCGCTCGCGCGCATCGGCACCATCGTGGTGGACGCGATCTATGTCGAGGACAGTGGCCAAACTCAAAGCCTGAGAAGCATGGGTGTCATCGCTGGCGGTGCACCTTTGCCCAGCGATCGGCGCACCCGCGTGAGCCCCGACACCAGCCCCGAATTCGCCTACCTTCGCCGGCAGGCGCAGCCAGCACCGATGCAGCGCGTGGCCGAGGATGGGCCGCAGTACGACCCCGAGCAGGCCCAAAGCCCCAACCGGGACGCGCTGGGCCGCTTTAAGTTCCGCCTGGGTGAAGTGGCGCTGGGCAAGCTGGAGGCGGCGTTGCGGCCGGCGCTGGATCTTTTCGGCATGCGCATGGCGTCGCCCGAGCTGCGCAAGCAGCTGCGCCAAATGAAGGCAACCATCGAAAAGGCCAAGCAATCGGCGGTAGATGTAGCCAAGGAGATGAGCGCCATGCCCGAGGCCGACCGGGTTATGGTGAGCGACATTGTGGAGAAGATGCTGGCACCGGGCGTGATTCCTCCCGAGCATGCGGTGCGCGTGGCCGACGCGATTACCCGCGCCATGGATCGGCAGACCGACGAGCTGTTGGAGTTGGGCATGCTGAGCAAGGACAGCGCCGAGCGCTGGCGCGGCCGCTACCTGCCGCGCATCTACAACCGCCAGACCGAGCTTGAGGGCGACCCGCTGGTCAAGCGCCTGTTCAAAACCGGGGTGCCGACCATGGCGGGCATTGGTGGCGGATCGCTCAAAGGCCGGGGCATGTTCCAGGACGTGAGCGTGGACGCGGCGGACCAGTGGATTGCCCTGGGCTACGAGGTGCGCGATCCGCACTGGCGGCTCAATCAAGGCAAGCTCGAGCTCAATGACCCGAACGCGCCCAAGCTGGCGCGTGAGCAGGTGACGGTGTGGCGCGACTGGACGCCGAGCGAGCGCGCGCAAATGGGCGAGATGCGCGACGCCATGTACCGCTACGTTGTGGGCTACACCTCGATGCAGCGCGACATTGCCGTGGGCCGCCTGTTCCACAGCATAGCCAACAACCCGGAATGGACGCGCCGCTCTGGCGCTGACGGCTTTGTGGAGGTGCCGGACACCGAGATTGCCGGCACCGGCGGCGTGAAGCGCTACGGCCGCCTGGCTGGCCTGTGGGTGCGCAGCGAAGTGATGACGCACCTGACCCAGTTTGAGGAAGGGGCCAACGACACGCTGCAACTGTACCGCGAGGCAATGGGGATTTGGAAGCAGGGCAAAACAGCGATGAACCCGGTCGCGCACTTCAACAACATCGTATCGAACCTGAGCATGGCGCACTTCGCTGGCGTGTCGTACTGGGACGGGCACAAATACCTGAACGCGACGCGCGATCTGATTCAGAACGCGCCCATGGTGGATGAAGCGCGAGACGTGGGGTTGTTCACTGGCAGCTTCACCCGCGAGGAGATGATGCAGAACCTGCCGCCCGAGCTGCAAAAGATGGCCAATATGCAGGAGAGCGGGGCGCGCAAAGGCGGCCGCTTGGTGCTCAACGCCGTGACGTGCTGGCTGCGCCAGCCGCTGACGCAAGCCTATGAAGCCGAGGACACGTTTTTCAAGTACCTGATCTACCGCGATGCGCGCCAGCAGGGCATGGAGCCCGCCGAGGCGATGGATTACGCCTTGCGCTACATCTTCGCCTACGACGATCTGCCAAGTGGGGCGCGCAAGGTGCGCGACTATGCGATCCCGTTTTTCAGCTACACCTACAAAGCCGTCCCGGCCCTGCTGCATACCGCCATGGTGTACCCGTGGCGACTGGCGGCCCCGGCGGCGTTGCTGCACGGCATCAATGCGGTGGCCTACGCACTGGCCGCTGGCGACGAGGACGACGACTGGCTGGAAAAGCTCGTCAAAGGGCGCGAGCTTGAGGCCGAGGAGCGCGTGGCCATGCCCGACCACACGCGCGGCTTGAGCGCGCTCGGCTCACCCAAAACCATACGCCTGGGCACGGATGAGATCACGGGGCTGCCGGTGTTTCTGGATGCCTCGCGCATCATTCCGGGCGGCGACATCTTCGACATGCGCAACCAAGCGGGCGGCATGGAATTGCCGGCCCCGCTAACACCCAATCACCCGATTCTCTCGACCTTTGCCGCCATACTGGTGAACCGCGAAATGTTCCTTGGGCGCAACGTGACCGACGACAACGACACCGCGGCCGAGAAAGCCGAGAAGCGCGCCAAGTGGATGGCCATTCTGCTGCTGCCCGCCATTGCGCCGGGCGGCCTGCACTCGCAGCGGCTGATGAACGCGACCGCCAGCGCCATGGACACGGTGATCACCACACCGCTAGGGGAGTTCACCGGCGTGGACCGCTCCGGCCTGCCGGTGCAGCCGAAGTACGCTGCCATGCAGACCTTTGGCATCAAGGCCAGACCCGTGGATTTGGAACTGGAAGCGCAGCGACGTGGCGCGCAGGAACAAGCGCTGGTGAACTCGATTGCGGCCGAGGTGCGCAGCATGGCGCGCCTGCACCAGCGCGGGGCCGTGACCGACCGGATGATGGAAGAGACCAGCGAGAAGGCGCGCGAGAAGATCGAGCGCACGCGGGAGTGACAAATATCCGGCGGCGCGCCGGGTGCAGCCAAAAATGGCGGCATCAAGAAAGGACGGCACCCATGGAATTTGATACGGCTTTTGAGAAGCTGCTCGGGCATGAGGGCGGCTTCACCGACGACCCGCGCGACCCCGGCAACTGGACGGGCGGCCGGGTGAACGTGGGCGAGTTGCGCGGCACCAATTTCGGCATCGCAGCCAACACCTACCCGAACGAGGACATTCGCAACCTGACCGTGGAGCGCGCCAGGTTCATCTACCGACGCGACTTCTGGGACGCGGTGCGCGCCGACGAGCTACCGCCCGTGGTGCGCTATGCCGTGTTTGACGCGGCCGTCAATTCCGGAGTGCGGCAGTCGGTGCGCTGGCTGCAGCGGGCGCTGGGTGTGCGCGATGACGGCGCGCTCGGGCCGGTGACTATGGCTGCTGTGCGCGCAGCCGACGCCGATGCGCTGCTGCGCCGGGTGCTGGCTACGCGGCTGCGCTTCATGACCGACTTGAGCACCTGGCCGACCTTCGGGCGCGGCTGGGCCAGGCGGATTGCCGACCTGCTGCGGGCCGCCTAGCGATACACCCGCCATCATGACCGCGAACGCCACGCGGGCGCTGGGGCGGGATCAATACCAGCGCACGAACCAGCCGGGACGGCCCCGGTTATGGCGGGAGCCGATACCGCAGACGGATGTGCCTTGGCATTGTCGGAATCCGTCAAGCCTGCAACCCGGCCCGGGCGTCAGCAGCAAGTAGAATCCACTGTCGGCGCAAGGCTGCCTGCGCTATTTCCCCGGCGATTCCCCAAATATGCAGCAACCCGTTGAAAAGCCAGCGGATGGGATTCCGGCTCGGGGCACCAGTGTTGCATTAGACACACAGCAGCACACACAAACACCAAACCCCACATAAGCCCGCTTCTCCTATGAGACTCGGGCTTTTTTTATGGGCCTTGCAACCCGTCGAACACCACACAAGCCAAGCCAGAAACAGCGAGAGCTACAATCCGTTTCCCCAGATTTTACGCGGGCGTTCCCCATCGTGGCCTACATCACCAAACTCAAGAGCGGCTGGCGCGCGCAGATTGCACGGCAAGGGGTGCGCACATCCAAGATGTTCGCAACCAAGGCTGCGGCGACGGCCTGGGCCGCCGTGGCAGAGGCTGCGATCCTCACCGAGGGCCAGGCCAAGTGGCCCAGCAAAACCCTGGTGGACGCGCTAGAGCGCTACGAGCGCGAGGTGAGCGCGCACAAGCGCGGCGCTCGGGCTGAGGGGTTGCGGTTCCAGGCGCTGCGGCGGGACTTCCCCGCGCTGTGCGCCAAGCTGCTGCACGAAATCACGCCAGCCGATATTTCGATGTGGCGCGATGCGCGCCGCCAAGTGGTGAGCGATTCGTCGGTGGTGCGCGACGCCAACCTGCTGCGCAACGTCTGGACGGTGGGGAAGGAGTGGGGATGGTGCGGGGAATCGCCGTGGGGAAAAACCAAGCTGCCGCGTGAAGGCCCGGCAAGAACCAGGCAGACGCACCCGGGCGAGATAAAGCGGCTGGTGCGGGCGATGGGCTACGTCACCGGCCAACGGCCAGAGCGCCCGCAGCACGAGGTGGCCTTGGCCTACTTGGTGGCGCACCATACGGCGCTCCGGGCGGGGGAGGTGCTGAGCCTGAGCCGCAAGACCGTTGACCTCGGGCGGCGCGTTATCAAGCTGGAGTCGCACAAAACGATGGAGCGCGCAGGAACGCGGTTCGTGCCGTTCACACGCAAGGCGGCGCGGCTGCTGCGCTGGCTGGATGCCTGGGCGATTGCAGCACAGCGCGACGCCTACTTCACGATCGCGCCGGCCAGCTTGGACGCGCTGTTTCGCAAGGCGCGGGACAGGCTGCTGATCAGCGGGCTGACGTTCCATGACTCGCGTGCGGCGGCGCTGACTCGGTTGAGCAGGCGCATGGACGTGCTGCGCCTGGCGCGGATCAGCGGCCACACCGACCTGCGCCAGTTGCTCTCGGCCTACTACCGTGAGACGGCTGCCGATGTGGCTGCCTCTATTTGAGCCCGGCCCACTTGAGGATATCGGCCCGGCTCCAGCGCTTGATGCGGCGGCTGAGGTTGATCGCGGGCTTGGGGAAATCCGGCCGCTTGATGATGCGATCTACGCAGTGCCGGTGGCACACGCCCAGCAGGCCGGAGATGTCTTTGGTGGTCATGAGTTCTGGTAGCTGCATGGGGGTTCCTTAAACCAGCGGCCCGGCGGCGGTGCGTTGAAAACTGTTCATGCCGTCAGCCTCCCCACAAAAAACCCCAGACCAATCCGGAACGTGGGTACCGGCAGCTCGTTGCGCGCGGCTTTTTTCAGCGCCTCCTCGTAGGACAGCGCAAAAAACTTCTCGCGCACATCGGCCAGCGGGATGGCTGGCGATTTGTAGATCGACATGAGGGCCAGGGATGTGATCATGGTCGTGCCTCAGAACTTCTTGCCGCCTTCGGCGGTGCGGTTTTCGATCTTGTGGTCTGCGCGCCGGGCATTGAAGGCCAGCTTCTCAGCGATCGCGCCGGCCAGGT
>Ga0208372_10061_pt1 | contig 46724 bp, 58 predicted proteins | sample Subbio2Dec_QV11A_FD_184832 | JGI IMG/M metagenome (GOLD analysis project Ga0208372, IMG submission 184832) | Serpentinite rock and fluid subsurface biosphere microbial communities from McLaughlin Reserve, California, USA - CR12Dec_QV11A (SPAdes) | ecosystem: Environmental > Terrestrial > Deep...
ACTGAAGCTTGCTTAACTGAATGCTCATAAATGACGAACATCGGAAAGCCGTATGAGGGAAAACCTCACGTACGGTTTGATGAGGAGGGGCTGAAATAGTATTTTTATTTCAGTCTTTCACTCTACTAGGAAATTAAATCGTTCAGGGAAGCTACGATCCTATGCGTTGGGGTTTGTAAGGGGCGTGCCCCGGGCGGGTTTGAAACCCGCCCCTACTAAAAGGTGCTCAGGGCCGGCAGGCCCGCCGAAGGGGCGGCAGCCCCTAGCGGAATAAAAAAGACGCGTCAGTTGAAAGAAAACGCGAAGCGTCTTTTTTATTGTGGTGAGAGACGTCAACTGCGGCAATGCGAGGGGCTAATTGTGAGGGGCTAATGTGTGTTGACACGCAAATTTAAGTATTGTATAATCAAGAGGCTGAAGTTGGGCGGATGGTGCGGGTGTAGCTCAATGGTAGAGTTCCAGCTTCCCAAGCTGGCTACGTGGGTTCGATTCCCATCACCCGCTCCAAATGAAACCGATAGTAAAACCGATTGTATATCTTTGCTCACGTAGCTCAGTCGGCAGAGCACATCCTTGGTAAGGATGAGGTCACCGGTTCAATCCCGGTCGTGAGCTCCATGGCGGCGTAGCTCAGTTGGTAGAGCAGGCGGTTCATACCCGCCGCGTCCGGGGTTCAAATCCCTGCGCCGCCACCAAATATAACATGGTTCTTGGACAGGCTTTCGTCTGGCCAAGTATATTTTTTGTTGTGCGGGAAATTTGTTGGGATGCGGCCTTCATTAGCCCTCACCCTAACCCTCTCCCATTGGCAGATGTCAGAGGTCAGATGTCAGATGTCGGTATTGGTGAAGTCAGCGAATAGCCAATCCTCATACACTAATCCTACCCCCTCACCCCAGCCCTCTCCCGGAGGGTGAGGGGATTAGTTGGAGATTTTTACTTGTTTTGGCATGTGGCAAAAGCTACAGTTTTAAGGAGGTATAAAAGATATGGCGAAACAAAAGTTTGAGCGGACGAAACCCCACGTAAACGTAGGCACGATTGGCCACGTTGACCATGGCAAAACGACACTGACTGCAGCTATCACATCTTGTCTGTCGACAGTCGGCGGGGCAAAAAAGACCGCCTATGATGAAATCGACAAGGCGCCTGAAGAGAAAGAGCGCGGCATTACGATTTCGACGGCGCATGTGGAATACGAAACTGAGAGCAGACATTATGCGCATGTTGATTGCCCGGGTCACGCCGACTATGTAAAGAATATGATTACCGGCGCAGCGCAGATGGACGGAGCTATCCTGGTGGTATCTGCCGCTGATGGTCCGATGCCGCAAACTCGCGAGCACATTCTGCTTGCACGTCAGGTTGGCGTACCTCACATCGTAGTATTTATGAACAAAGCTGACCAGGTTGACGACCCGGAGCTAATCGAGCTTGTGGAATTGGAAATCCGTGATTTGCTTAATGAATATGAGTTCCCCGGTGATGATGTTCCCGTGGTGGTAGGCTCCGCTCTCAAGGCGCTTGATCATTCCTGCAGTTCCCGGGAATGCGCCGACTGCAAAGCGATTTGGCAGTTGATGGATGCTGTGGATTCTTTTATCCCCACTCCGGAACGTGATATAGACAAGCCGTTCCTGATGCCTGTTGAAGACGTGTTTACGATTACCGGTCGCGGCACAGTAGCAACCGGGCGTGTGGAACGCGGTACCGTCAAAGTAGGCGAAGAAGTCGAGATTGTCGGTTTCACCGAAAAGCCGCGTAAGACTGTGGTAACGGGTGTGGAAATGTTCCGCAAGATTATGGATATGGCGCAAGCGGGTGATAATATCGGAGCTCTGCTTCGCGGTGTTGACCGTTCAGAAATCGAGCGCGGCCAAGTTCTTGCCAAGCCGAATTCAATCAAGCCGCATACCAAGTTTATGGCAGAGGTGTACGTGCTAAAGAAAGAGGAAGGTGGCCGTCATACTCCGTTTTTCCAAGGATACCGTCCGCAGTTTTACTTGCGCACTACCGATGTAACCGGTGTAACGACTCTGCCTGAAGGTGTGGAGATGATTATGCCGGGAGACAATGTGCAAATGATGATTGAGCTGATTACTCCTATCGCCCTTGAGGAAGGCCTGCGCTTCGCAATCCGCGAAGGCGGCCGCACAGTGGGCGCCGGCGTTGTTACAAGCATCTTGAAATAGCGTTTTTACAAAGCAGCACAGAAAAGCACCGTGAAGCAGCGGTGCTTTTTCTCCCGTCGCAGGCCTACAAAAAGTTTGACAATAGTGCATGAAGTGTGTTAAATTTGTAAAAGTGAAATCGCGAGCTAGTCTCTGGGAATAGGCAATAGATTTGCTGTGCAAACTCACTGATAAGATGAACACGCTGATTTTAGGGGGTGTGAGATATGCGCGTGAAGATCACGATGGCTTGTGGTGAATGCAAGAGGCGAAACTACATTACAACGAAAAACAAACGCACCACACCGGATCGGATTGAGTTGAATAAATTCTGCTCATTCTGTAAGAAACATACTGCCCATAAAGAAACGAAGTAGGGGCGCACATTTACTTAACTTAAGGATGTGAAAACATGTCCGAAAACGTAAAGGCTTTAACCAAACATCTAAAAGATGTCAGACAGGAATTAAGAAAAGTTCATTGGCCTAACCGCCGTGAATTGACTCTCTTTACCTCTGTGGTCCTGATGGCCATCTTTTTTATTGGTGTATTTTTCTGGATCCTTGATTCCGGTTTTGCAGGAATATTAAGGATCATTCTTCAGAGGTAAGGAGGCGGGGACTCCCTAGCCTATGAGTAAAAATTGGTATGTAGTGCACACTTACGCCGGTTATGAGAATAAAGTAAAAACCAACTTGGAAAAACGAGTTGAGTCTATGGAGATGCAGGATAAGATCTTCCGTGTCCTTGTTCCCATGGAAAAAGAGCTTGAAGTCAAAAACGGGAAGCAAAAGACGATATTAAAGAAAGTCTTTCCCGGGTATGTGCTTGTGGAAATGATTATTACGGATGATTCTTGGTATGTTGTGCGCAACACGCCGGGAGTTACCGGCTTTGTCGGACCCGGTTCCAAGCCCATCCCCCTCTCTTCGCTTGAAATTGCCCAGATTCTAAAACAAATGGGCTTAGGGGAAGCTAAACCGAGAATTGATTTGGTGGCCGGAGAGAAAGTCCGTGTGATTGACGGCCCGTTTGCAAACTTTATCGGCTCTGTTGAGGAAGTCTTGCCTGACAGGCGTAAGGTTAAAGTTCTTGTAGCGATGTTCGGCCGGGATACTCCGGTTGAGCTTGAATTTTTTCAGTTAGAAAAGCTTTAGTATAGATTGGAGGTGTAATTATGGCACGCAAAGTAATTGGGATGGTTAAATTGCAGATTCCCGCAGGCAAAGCTACTCCCGCTCCGCCCGTAGGTCCCGCACTCGGTCAGCACGGTGTGAATATTATGGGTTTTTGCAAGGAATTTAATGAGAGAACTGCGTCGCAGCTCGGTTTAATTATCCCTGTGGTGATCACAATCATGAGTGATCGTTCTTTTTCCTTTATTACTAAAACACCACCCGCAGCCGTACTCTTAAAAAAAGCTGCCGGCTTGACACGTGCTTCCGGTAAGCCGAACAAGGAGAAAGTGGCGACTCTTTCCCGTGACAAAGTTCGTGAAATCGCCGAGCAGAAAATGGAAGATTTAAATGCCAATGACGTGGCTGCCGCCATGAGAATGGTGGAAGGTACCGCGCGCAGTATGGGAATTGTAATCGAAGGTTAAGTTAATCGGTGGGAGAGATAGCCGTCTCGTTCGCACCACAAGGAGGAAAAATTAATGGCGCAACACGGTAAAAAATATCTGGAAGCAAGCAAGCTTATCGACCGCAGCGTGCTCTATGAACCTAAAGAGGCTTTGGAACTTGCCAAACAGACTTCTGTTACCAAGTTTGACAGTACAATCGAGCTGGCGGTTAAGTTGGGGGTTAATCCTAAGCATGCTGATCAGCAAGTTAGGGGTGCGGTAGTTCTGCCTGCCGGTACCGGTAAAGCGGTTACGGTAGCCGTCTTTGCCAAAGGTGAAAAAGCGAAGGAAGCAGAAGTTGCCGGAGCCGAGTTTGTCGGGGCGGAAGATTTGGTGGCAAAAATTGAAGGCGGCTGGTTTGGTTTTGATGTGGCTGTGGCTACGCCGGATATGATGGGGATGGTGGGTAAGTTGGGCCGTGCTCTTGGCCCAAAAGGTTTAATGCCTAATCCTAAAACCGGAACGGTTACTATGGATGTAGCAAGAGCCGTCAATGAAATTAAGGCGGGTAAGGTGGAATACCGCGTAGATAAAAGCGGGATTATCCATGTGCCAATCGGTAAAGTTTCTTTCGGCGTCGAAAGTTTGCTGGAAAATTTCTACACCGTTATTGAGACTTTGCTGAAAGTGAAGCCTGCGGCGGCAAAAGGCCAGTATCTTCGCTCGATTACGGTTGCTACCACTATGGGTCCGGGCGTCCGCATCAATCTGCAGAAGGCGGCGGCTCTCGGCAAAGTGAAGTAGTAAAGAGCAAATTGAGCGAATTGATTATATAGAAGCGAACTGACTGATGGTTGCAAAAAACGGCTGCATCTGTTATAATGCGCCTGAGCAAATACACCGATAATTGATTGTCGATTTGACTGCAGACAGCCGGTGCCCGTTAGGGCGTAAGACTTATGTCGCCTGCCGAGGTCGGAGTTCATCATAACCTTTTGGTGTTTGATGGTATCCGTATCTCATGCGGATGCCTTTTCTTGTTTTCCCATGTTGAGCAGTTGATAAGGAGGTGGAATGATGAGCACAAATAAGGAAACTAAGAAGCAAATTGTGGCGGAAGTGAAAGAGGACCTGAAGAACGCCAAGGTGGCGATTGTAACTGATTATCGTGGCTTGAATGTTGAGCAGGTCACCGAACTGCGCCGCGCTTTGCGTGCAGAAAGCGTAAAATATGTGGTAGTAAAAAATACATTAGCCAGTATTGCTACACGCGAACTGGGGATGGAGCAGCTTGATACTTATTTGACAGGACCTACCGCTATAGCTTACGGTTTTGAAGATCAGGCGGCGCCGGCAAAAATTCTTTCAAAGTATGCCAAAAATTTTGATAAGCTTGAAATCAAAGGTGGTCTCCTGCAGGGAAGTTTGCTTAACCCGCAGCAGATTAAAGCTCTGGCGGAGTTGCCGTCAAGAGACGTGTTGCTTGCGCAGGTGGCCGGTGCATTTGCCTCGCCTATGACCGGATTTGCCGGTGCGGCGCAAGGTATTTTGCTCAAGTTTGTCGGCACTTTGGACGCCGTGCGCGAGAAAAAAGTTGCTGAAGCGTAATGCGCTGTTTTAATAACTAACATTTTGAGCTAATTTATGAGGAGGAAGATAATCATGTCTAAAGTTGCTGAAGTATTGGAAATTGTTAAAGGGATGACTGTTCTCGAGTTGTCCGAGCTGGTAAAGACTTTTGAGGAAGAATTTGGCGTGACTGCCGCTGCGCCTGTGGCCGTGGCTATGCCGACCGCTGCCGTTGATGTTCCGGTTGTTGAAGAGCAGACTGAGTTTGATGTGATTTTAGTCTCTTCCGGTGACAAGAAAGTCGGCGTCATTAAAGTTGTCCGCGAAGTAACCGGTTTGGGTCTCAAAGAAGCCAAGGATTTGGTTGATACTGCGCCTAAAGCTGTTAAAGAGAAAATCACCAAAGAAGAAGCAGAATCACTTAAAGCAAAATTGGTAGAGGCCGGTGCCAGCGTCGAGATTAAGTAGTGTGTTTGCAGCACTGCAAAGGAAAAGGCGCCCGTTGACGGGTGCCTTTTGGCTTTGCTGCAAAACGCCTTGCGAAGCGTTTTCCTTCGCAGTCCAGATTTAGTGTCCACTTTTTCGCTTGCCGGTTTCTTGACAGATGTAATTTATTGTGATAATATTGTTCATTGCTAACAATGCCTTCTTTGCTATATTTATGTATTATTGAGAGTTTTTTGGGTTAGAATAAAGGCTCATGGTTTTTCTGCCAAAAATTTCAACACACAAATATTTCCAAGAAGGTATTGTTGTTTTCTTTATGGGTAAAACCTAGGAACGGGAGTGAGTGCCTGACATGTTCAAAGTCATCGACGCGGGAACGAGGAAGCGCCGCACCTACGCACGTATTGACGAGGTTCTGGATCTGCCTAATCTGATTGAAGTCCAGCAAACTTCGTACCAGTGGTTCTTAAAAAAGGGACTGCAGGAAATGTTTGATGAAATTTCACCTATCCAGGACTTTACAGGCAACCTGGTATTAGAGTTTATCAGTTACACTCTCGGTGAGCCGAAGTATTCTGTGGATGAGTGCAAAGAGCGCGATGCCACATACTCGGTTCCTTTGCGTGTCCGCGTTCGCTTGATCAACAAGGAGACTGGCGAAGTTAAAGAGCAGGAAGTGTTTATGGGGGATTTTCCTCTGATGACGGAGAACGGCACATTCATTATAAATGGCGCCGAACGCGTTGTCGTTAGCCAGTTGGTTCGCTCTCCCGGTGTATATTATAACAGCCAGATTGATTTTAGCGGCAAGCTGCTCTACACAGGCACAATTATTCCCAACCGCGGTGCCTGGCTAGAATTTGAGACAGATGTGCATGATGTTATTTATGTGCGCGTAGACCGCACAAGAAAAGTGCCGGCCACGGTGCTTTTGCGTGCAATTGGTTATGGCAGCAATAATGAGATTATGCATCTCTATGAGCATGACCCACGGATTTTAGCCACACTCGAGAAGGATCATACCGACTCTTTTGAGTCGGGTATTTTGGAAATTTATAAGCGGCTGCGGCCGGGTGAGCCGCTGAATGTGGAAAACGCCCGTTCGCTCTTCGAGTCGCTTTTCTTTGAACCGAAGCGTTATGATTTTGCCCATGTCGGCCGTTATAAAGTGAATAAGAAGTTGTCCTTTGTGCCTCGCGTTAATCACCGAAAGTTGGTTGAGAATGTAACCGACGAGCAAGGCGACATTTTGGCTCGCGCAGGCACCACTGTGACTCTTGAAATGGCGCGCGTTTTTGAGGAAAAAGGTGTTAAGCGTGTCCGGGTAGAGTTTGGCGATAAGGAAGTTACAATCATAAATAATGAACAGATTAGTCCGTCAATTAAGCATCTGAGCAAGACAGATATTGTGGCTGCAATCGGTTATCTGCTTAATTTGATTGATGGCTTGGGTAACGTGGATGATATTGACCATTTGGGGAATCGACGTTTGCGCAGCGTGGGCGAGCTTTTGCAAAATCAGTTTCGCATCGGTTTGTCGCGGATGGAACGGGTTGTGCGGGAGCGCATGACTATCCAGGATGTCGAAGCTATCACGCCGCAGGCTTTGGTCAATATCCGTCCGGTAATCGCCTCCATCAAAGAATTTTTTGGTTCCAGCCAGCTTTCACAATTTATGGACCAGACTAATCCATTAGCTGAATTAACCCATAAACGCAGGCTTTCTGCCCTCGGCCCCGGCGGATTGAGCCGTGAGCGGGCAGGTTTTGAGGTTCGAGATGTTCACCATTCACATTATGGCAGAATGTGTCCGATTGAAACGCCGGAAGGACCAAACATTGGTCTAATCGGCTCTCTTTCCACCTTTGGCAGGATCAATGAATATGGTTTTATTGAAACTCCCTATCGGAGAGTGGATAAGGAAAAAGGACGTGTTACCGAAGAAATTGTTTATTTGACGGCGGACGATGAAGACAATTATGCCATAGCCCAGGCTAATGCGTTGTTGGATGAAGAAGGCCATTTCCAAAGCAGTCGGATTACCTGCCGTTATAAGCATGAGACTTTGGTACGGGAACCTTCAGCTATTGACTTTATGGATGTTTCGCCAAAGCAGTTAGTATCGGTCGCCACTGCTTTGATTCCGTTTTTGGAGAATGACGACGCCAACCGCGCGCTGATGGGTGCTAATATGCAACGTCAGGCTGTGCCGCTTCTGCGGACGGAGGCGCCGCTTGTTGGTACAGGCATGGAATATAAAACCGCCAGGGATTCCGGTGTGGTAGTGCAAGCAAAAAGCGGCGGAGAAATTTGCTATGTTTCTGCCGATACCATTATAATTCGCCGGTCTGCAGACCAAGGCGAGCCAAATCGTTTAATCAACGGACGGACCGGAGAAGCATTGCCCGGTGAACCGCTGGAGAGATATCCCCGCGGGTGTGATATTTATTCGCTGCAGAAATTTAAGCGCTCCAACCAAGGAACTTGTATGAACCAGCGCCCTATTGTGAGCAAAGGGCAGCAGGTGGTTGACGGTGAAGTGATTGCCGACGGGCCTTCCACCGACCGCGGGGAAATGGCGTTGGGTCGCAATATTTTGGTTGCCTTTATGCCTTGGGAAGGATATAACTATGAGGATGCCATCCTGCTTAGTGAAAAGCTGATTCAGGGAGATGTTTTTACATCCATCCATATTGAAGAGTATGAGTCGGAAGCCAGAGATACAAAGTTGGGTCCTGAAGAAATTACGCGTGACATTCCCAACGTGGGCGAAGATGCGTTGAAAGATCTGGATGAACGCGGAATTATTCGCGTAGGTGCCGAAGTTCGGGCCGGTGATATTCTCGTTGGGAAAGTAACTCCTAAAGGGGAGACGGAACTGACGGCGGAAGAGCGGCTTTTGCGAGCTATTTTTGGTGAAAAGGCGCGCGAAGTTCGGGATACTTCTCTGCGTGTGCCTCATGGCGAATCCGGCATGGTGGTTGATGTTAAAGTCTTTTCCAGGGAACAGGGGGATGAGTTGCCCCCCGGTGTGAACAAGCTGGTGCGTGCTTATGTTGCCCAGAAACGCAAAATTTCCGAAGGCGATAAGATGGCCGGTCGGCATGGCAACAAGGGTGTCATTGCGCGAATTCTTCCCGAGGAAGATATTCCGTTTATGCCGGATGGGACGCCGGTGGAAATTGTGCTTAATCCGCTTGGCGTTCCTTCGCGGATGAATATTGGCCAGATCTTGGAGACTCATCTGGGCTGGGCCGCCAAAACTCTTGGCATTCATATTGCCTCCCCTGTTTTTGATGGTGCCAGGGAATCTGATGTGATGGAGGCATTTAAAGAGGCAGGTTTGCCGGAAAACGGCAAAACAATTCTTTATGACGGACGTACCGGGCAGCCGTTTGATAATCCGGTTACTGTGGGCTATGTTTATATGTTGAAATTGGCTCATCTGGTGGACGATAAGATTCACGCGCGCTCTACCGGCCCCTATTCGCTTGTTACGCAGCAGCCGCTGGGCGGTAAAGCTCAGTTTGGCGGACAGCGTTTCGGTGAAATGGAGGTTTGGGCGCTTGAAGCCTACGGAGCCGCCTACACTCTTCAGGAAATTCTCACAGTTAAATCTGATGATGTTGTTGGCCGGGTGAAAACTTATGAGGCTATCGTAAAAGGTGAAAATATCCCCGAGCCGGGCGTGCCTGAATCGTTTAAGGTTTTGGTGAAGGAATTGCAAAGCCTGTGCATGGATGTGAAGATTGTCGACGAAGAAGTGGGAGAGATGGAAATTCTCGAAACAGACGAAGATACTGAAATCCGAGATCTGGGAGTGAATATTGAGGGCATAGAAGATGAAGATAGGCATATTTCTCTGGGGCTTATCGATGAAGAGGTCGATGAGGGAGAAGAATCAGTCGACGATGAAGTGCTTGACGACGTTCTTCCCGTGCGCAAACTGACAGAAGTATCACTGATTGGCGATGATGACGAAGATATCCTTGCTCTTGATGAGGAAGAAGATTTGCTTGATCTGGCGCTTGATGAAGATGAGGAAGACGATTACGAGTTTGGCAGACGGAGAAAGCACGGCGCTGTCTATGAAGTCGATGATCTCGGCGATGAAGATTTCGAAGATGATTAGAACGTTCGGTCTTGGCTTGTGAGTATAAGAAAGGGAGGAACTGCCCTTGCTGGATGTTAGCAATTTTTACGCTCTGAAGATTGGTATGGCGTCACCTGAACAAATTCGCGCCTGGTCACGCGGCGAGGTGAAAAAACCGGAAACGATTAACTATCGGACGTTGAAGCCGGAGCGGGAAGGCCTTTTCTGTGAAAAGATTTTTGGGCCGCAGAAAGACTGGGAATGCCATTGCGGAAAATTTAAGCGCGTGCGCCATAAAGGAATTGTTTGCGATCGTTGCGGAGTGGAGGTTACGCGAGCCAAAGTACGCCGGGAAAGGCTGGGGCATATTGAGCTTGCCGCTCCTGTTTCCCATATTTGGTATTTTAAAGGAATTCCCAGCCGGATGGGTTTGCTCTTAGATATGTCACCCCGGGCGCTCGAAAAGATTTTATACTTTGCCGCTTATGTTGTTATTGACCCCGGCGACACCGGCTTGGTGAAAAAGCAGCTGATCACGGAAATGGAATTCCGCGAATACCGGGAAAAATATGACCATCTTTTTCGAATCGGGCGCGGCTTCCGTGCTGAGATGGGCGCGGAAGCGATTAAAAAGCTATTGGTTGAAATCAATCTTGAAAAACTGGTTAAAGATTTGCGTCTGGAATTGCGTTCTGCGTCCGGCCAGAAAAAGATAAGGGCTGTGCGCCGCCTGGAAGTGGCGGAATCCTTCCGTTTATCAGGCAATTTGCCTATTTGGATGGTACTTGATGTGATTCCGGTAATTCCGCCTGATTTGCGTCCGATGGTGCAATTGGACGGAGGTCGTTTTGCCACCTCCGACTTAAACGATCTCTATCGTCGTGTGATTAACCGCAATAATCGCTTAAAGCGTTTACTCGATCTTGGTGCGCCGGATATTATTGTTCGCAACGAAAAAAGGATGCTCCAGGAAGCGGTTGACGCGCTGATTGACAACGGCCGTCGCGGCCGTCCCGTGACCGGTCCCGGCAATCGTCCGCTTAAATCTCTTTCCGATATGCTTAAGGGAAAGCAGGGACGTTTCCGCCAGAATCTTTTGGGCAAGCGGGTTGACTATTCCGGTCGTTCAGTTATCGTCGTTGGGCCGGAGTTGAAACTGTATCAGTGCGGCCTGCCAAAAGAGATGGCTTTAGAGTTGTTTAAGCCTTTTGTGATGAAACGCTTAGTTAGTGACGGGTGCGCTCATAATATAAAGAGCGCCAAGCGGATGGTGGAGAAAGTCCGTCCCGAAGTGTGGGATGTGCTCGAAGAGGTGATCCGTGATCACCCGGTTCTCTTAAATAGGGCGCCAACGCTGCACCGTTTGGGTATTCAGGCATTTGAACCGGTGCTGGTGGAAGGACGGGCAATTCAGATTCATCCGCTCGTCTGCACTGCTTACAATGCCGACTTTGACGGTGATCAGATGGCGGTACACGTGCCGCTTTCCGCTGAAGCGCAAGCTGAGGCGCGTCTTTTAATGCTTTCCGCACAAAATATTCTAAACCCTAAAGATGGTCGTCCCGTCACAACTCCGACACAAGATATGGTTATGGGTTGTTATTATCTGACGATGGAGCGAGAGGGTGCTAAAGGTGAAGGCAGAGTAGTTTCTTCCCCGGAAGAGGCATTGCTTGCTTATAATTCCGGAATAGTTGAGCTGCATGCCCGTATCGCGGTTAACATTGCAAATATTCCTAAGCTGTTTTTGGGCCGTGAAGAGCTGCGTCGTATGCCCGGACCCAAATTATTGATTACCACTGTGGGGAAGCTGATTTTTAATGAGATTTTCCCCAGTGATTTTCCTTTTATCAATAACCCCAACTTTGACAACCCGGTAAATCAGGGGGATTTTATTCTGGCGCGGGGAGAAAACATAGCGGAGAAGATCAAAAACCATGAGCTAAATGACGCTGTGAAAAAGGGTTTTCTAAGCAGCATAGTGGCGCTATGTTATCGTAAATACGGGAGTACGGGCGCATCCGAGATCCTGGATAATATAAAAAAGGCCGGATTCGCTTACGCAACCCAAGCCGGTATCACCGTAGGGGTAGTTGACGTCACGATTCCAAAGAAGAAAGGCGAGATCCTTTCGGCTGCAGAAAAAGAGGTTGAAATAATTGAGCAGCATTTCCGCCGCGGCTTGATTACAGAAGAAGAACGCTATGACAGTGTGATTAAACTTTGGACTAGGGCTAAGGAAGATGTGACCACGGAACTGATGGGCACACTCGACCGTTTTAACCCTATCTATATGATGGCTAACTCCGGTGCGCGCGGTAACATCTCGCAGATTACTCAGCTTGCCGGCATGAGGGGCTTAATGGCTGACCCGACCGGACGGATTATTGATTTGCCGATCAAGGCTAATTTTCGTGAAGGCCTGACAGTGTTGGAGTACTTTATCTCCACTCACGGAGCTCGTAAAGGTTTGGCTGATACTGCATTAAAAACGGCGGATTCCGGTTATCTGACCCGCCGTCTGGTGGATGTGGCTCAGGATGTAATTATTCGCGAGCTTGATTGCGGCACATCTCTTGGGATTACCGTTTCTGAAATCAGAGATGGCAATGAAGTTATTGAAGATTTGCATGACCGGATTAACGGCCGCTATGCGATGGCTGATATCTTTGATCCGGAGGAAGGTTCGCTTTTAGTCGCTAAGCAGGAATTTATTGATGAGGAAATTGCCGATGCCATCTTGCGCAAAGGTATTAAAGAAGTGCATATTCGTTCCGTACTCACTTGCCGCACGCGCCACGGTGTCTGTGTTAAGTGTTACGGGCGAAATCTAGCCACAGGTCGGATTGTCGATGTGGGTGAAGCGGTAGGGATTATTGCCGCGCAATCTATCGGCGAACCCGGCACACAGCTTACCATGCGTACATTCCATACCGGCGGCGTGGCAGGTGACGACATTACGCAGGGTCTGCCCAGGGTGGAAGAGCTTTTTGAGGCACGCAAACCGAAGGGCTTGGCGATTATCGCTGAATTTGACGGTACTGTGGAAACAGTTGAATCTCGGCAGCGCCGCGAAGTGCGTGTCACACCGCAGCACGGCGAAACAAAATCCTACCTTATTCCCTACGGGTCACGTATCAAAGTTAAAGACGGTGAATTTGTGGAGGCAGGTCAGGAACTGACGGAAGGCTCGGTAAATCCGCATGACTTGCTGAAAGTGAAAGGGCCGCGCGGCGTTCAGATTTATCTGCTGCAAGAAGTGCAGCGCGTATATCGTCTGCAGGGCGTGGATATTAATGATAAGCATATTGAAGTAATGATCCGGCAAATGTTAAAGAAAGTAAAAGCTGAAGAAGCGGGCGACACTGAGCTCCTTCCGGGAGGCTTAGTCGATGGCTTTATCTTTGAAGAGGTGAATCAGCAGATCGAGGCTGCAGGCGGGGAGCCTGCAGTTGCGAGGCCGCTGCTTCTGGGGATTACAAAGGCCTCTTTAGCTACCGACTCATTTCTCTCGGCAGCCTCTTTCCAGGAAACAACCCGCGTTCTTACAGAAGCGGCTATCAAAGGCAAAAATGACCCGCTCCTTGGCTTGAAGGAGAATGTGATTATCGGCAAACTTGTTCCGGCCGGGACGGGTATGTACAGGTATCGCAACATCAAAATCTTGCCGCAGAAGGATGAACAGGGGGAAGACGAACAGCTTCCTTTAATGATTCCACCGGAGGCGGAAGCGTGCGAAAGCGACTGAATTGTCAAGCTTGAGGGGTAATTTTGCTGCAGTCTGCTTAGCTATTTTAGGACTTTTTAAATGGTTGACAAGGGATATTGATGATGATAAAATAACAAAGTGTGCCTGTTGAGCAGACATTTTGGAGGTTTCTGCATGGACCTTGAAAGATTGAAACTGGCTCGCCGGATGGTCACTGGCATGAAACAGACCCAAAAGGCTGTGGAAAGCGGCAAAGCGGAACAAGTTTTTGTCGCGCGTAACGCGGATGAACGTGTTATACGTCCGGTTCTTGAAATTTGCAAGCAGAAGGGCATTCCCGTGACAATGGTGGAAACCATGGCAGAATTAGGGAAAGCATGCAGTATTAAGGTTGAGGCGGCTATGGCCGCTGTCTTGACAGAAGATTAATTTTATCCTCCACCCTAAATAGGGTGGAGGAAATACACTTGTATCATTCGGGAAGGAGGTGGAGTGGAATGCCGACTCTGAATCAATTGGTCAGGAAGGGAAGAGAGGCAGTGATCAGAAAATCCACTGCTCCTGCGCTGGAAGAATCTCCGCAAAAGCGTGGTGTTTGTACCCGAGTTTCAACAACTACGCCCAAAAAACCTAATTCCGCATTGCGCAAAATTGCCCGTGTCAGGCTGACAAACGGGATTGAAGTAACGACTTATATTCCCGGTATAGGCCATAATTTGCAGGAGCACTCAGTGGTGTTAGTCCGCGGCGGTCGCGTGAAAGATTTGCCGGGTGTGCGTTATCACTTAGTGCGCGGTGCTCTAGACTCTGCCGGAGTAGAAAAACGCCGGCAATCTCGTTCGAAATATGGCGCGAAGAAGAAGAAAAAGTAGTTTTAAGGAGGTAAAAACTATATGCCTCGCAAAGGTCCTGTACCTAAGAGAGATGTTTTGCCAGATCCGATTTACAACTCAAAGATGATCACGAAATTTATCAATTCCTTGATGCTTGACGGCAAAAAAGGGGTAGCGCAGTCCATTTTTTATGATGCGATGGATATCATTCGTGAGAAAACCGGACGTAACCCCCAGGAAGTGTTTGAAGCTGCGGTGAAAAACGTCTCTCCTGTGCTTGAGGTAAAGGCTCGCCGAGTCGGCGGCGCCAACTACCAAGTGCCGGTGGAAGTTTCTGCTCATCGCCGGAATATCTTGGCGTTGCGCTGGCTGACAAAATACTCCCGCGATCGCGGTGAGAAAACTATGGCTGAGCGCTTGGCGGCAGAGCTGTTAGATGCAGTCAATAATACGGGCAGCGCGTTTAAGAAGAAAGAAGATACACACCGTATGGCTGAAGCTAACAAAGCGTTTGCACATTACCGTTGGTAGGTTTCAAGAAAAACTTTCATTATTTTAAACAACTAGAGCTGAGGAAAGGAGGGGACCTTTTATGGCAAGAACAACTCCCCTGAGCAGAACAAGAAATATCGGGATTATGGCGCATATTGACGCCGGCAAGACTACTACCACAGAAAGAATTCTGTTTTATACAGGGCGCGTTCATAAGTTGGGTGAAGTTCATGACGGCGCGGCTACTATGGACTGGATGATTCAGGAGCAGGAGCGCGGAATCACCATTACTTCAGCGGCTACAACCGCAGCATGGCGAGACCACGTGATTAACATTATTGACACACCCGGGCACGTTGACTTTACAGTTGAAGTGGAGCGCAGCCTGCGTGTTTTGGACGGTGCTGTAGGCGTGTTTTGCGCCAAAGGCGGCGTTGAACCGCAGTCGGAAACTGTCTGGCGTCAGGCTGATAAATACCGTGTTCCGCGGATTGCCTATGTGAACAAGATGGATATTACCGGCGCAGATTTTTTTCATGTGCTGGAGTCTATGAAACAGAGGCTGAATGTCAACCCGGTCCCCATCCAGCTTCCAATCGGTGTGGAAGATAATTTCAAAGGTATTGTGGATTTGATCCGCATGAAATCTGTGTACTACATCGATGACCTGGGAACTCGCAGCGACGAGTCGGAAATCCCCGCGGAAATGCGGGAAGTCGCCCAGAAGTACAGGGAGAATTTGCTGGAAGTCGCAGCCGATTATGATGAAGACATCATGATGCGCTATCTGGATGGTCAGGAAATCGGCGAAGAAGAAATTCGCGCCGCTTTGCGTAAGGGTACCTGCGCAGTAGAGATTGTGCCGGTTATTTGCGGCTCATCGTACAAAAACAAGGGTGTACAGCCATTATTGGATGCCGTAATTTATTATTTGCCGTCGCCTTTAGACGTTCCGCCGGTGCGCGGTCTAAGTCCCGATAAGGAAGAAGAAGTGGTACGCAATGCGGCTGACGACGAGCCGTTTTCTTCCCTGGCCTTTAAGATTATGACTGATCCGTATGTCGGCAGGCTTACCTATGTTCGCGTCTATTCCGGCACGTTGGAGAGCGGTTCTTATGTTTACAATTCCACTAAAGAAAAGCGGGAGCGCGTAGGCCGTATTCTTAGGATGCATGCCAACCACCGTGAAGAAATCAAAGAGATTTCGGCAGGTGACATTGTCGCTATCGTCGGTTTGAAAAACACAACCACAGGTGATACTCTTTCCTTGGAGTCTTCTCCTATTTTACTGGAGACGATCACTTTCCCTGAGCCTGTCATTGACGTGGCAATCGAACCAAAGACGAAGGCAGACCAGGAAAAAATGTCGCTTTCACTGGCTAAACTTTCAGAAGAAGACCCCACTTTCCGAGCACGCACTGACGAAGAAACGGGGCAGACGATTATTTCCGGTATGGGCGAACTCCACCTGGAGATAATCATAGATCGCCTGTTGCGCGAGTTTAAAGTCGGCGCTAATGTCGGGAAGCCTCAGGTTGCCTATAAGGAGACAATCCGCGGCACCACAAAGTCGGAAGGCAAATTTGTCCGCCAGTCCGGCGGGCGCGGTCAGTATGGCCACTGCTGGTTGGAGCTTGAACCGCTGGAAGCCGGCAAAGGCTATATCTTTGAAAACAAGATTGTGGGTGGTGTGATCCCGCGGGAATACGTCCCCGCCATCGATGCCGGCGTCAAGGAAGCTATGGCTACCGGTGTTCTTGCCGGATATCCTTTGATTGACCTTAAAGTATCCGTGTTTGATGGTTCTTACCATGATGTTGATTCTTCGGAGATAGCTTTCAGAGTAGCCGGTTCGATGGCTTTTAAAGCCGGAGTCTTAAAGGCAAATCCGGTTATTCTTGAGCCGGTGATGAAAGTGGAAGTTGTTGTTCCGGAAGAATATATGGGGGATGTCATTGGCGACATTAGCAGCCGACGCGGCCGGATTGAAGGGATGGAACCCCGTTTGGGGAGTCAAGTCATCCGCTCAAAGGTACCCTTGGCTGAGATGTTTGGTTACGCCACAGAATTGCGCTCTCGTACTCAAGGTCGCGGCACTTACTCGATGGAGTTTGCTAATTACGAGGAGTTGCCTAAGAGTTTGGCCACTGAAATCATTGAGAAGCAAAAGGGCTAAAACCGAATTGCGAACAAATTCGGGAACTGACTGCTGCCAAGAAGCAAAATTGCCGGCAGCTGAAAAATTTAAGGAGGTATACTTAGAATGGCGAAACAAAAGTTTGAGCGGACGAAACCCCACGTAAACGTAGGCACGATTGGCCACGTTGACCATGGCAAAACGACACTGACTGCAGCCATCACATCTTGTCTGTCAACAGTCGGCGGCGCAAAAAAGACCGCCTATGATGAAATCGACAAGGCGCCTGAAGAGAAAGAGCGCGGCATTACGATTTCGACAGCGCATGTGGAATACGAAACTGAGAGCAGACATTATGCGCATGTTGACTGCCCGGGTCACGCCGACTATGTAAAGAATATGATCACCGGCGCAGCGCAGATGGATGGAGCTATCCTGGTGGTATCTGCCGCTGATGGTCCGATGCCGCAAACTCGCGAGCACATTCTGCTTGCACGTCAGGTTGGCGTACCTCACATCGTAGTATTTATGAACAAAGCTGACCAGGTTGACGACCCGGAGCTAATCGAGCTTGTGGAATTGGAAATCCGTGATTTGCTTAATGAATATGAGTTCCCCGGTGATGATGTTCCCGTGGTGGTAGGCTCCGCTCTCAAGGCGCTTGATCATTCCTGCAGTTCCCGGGAATGCGCCGACTGCAAAGCGATTTGGCAGTTGATGGATGCTGTGGATTCTTTTATCCCCACTCCGGAACGTGATATAGACAAGCCGTTCCTGATGCCTGTTGAAGACGTGTTTACGATTACCGGTCGCGGCACAGTAGCAACCGGGCGTGTGGAACGCGGTACCGTCAAAGTAGGCGAAGAAGTCGAGATTGTCGGTTTCACCGAAAAGCCGCGTAAGACTGTGGTAACGGGTGTGGAAATGTTCCGCAAGATTATGGATATGGCGCAAGCGGGTGATAATATCGGAGCTCTGCTGCGCGGTGTTGACCGTTCAGAAATCGAGCGCGGCCAAGTTCTTGCCAAGCCGAATTCAATCAAGCCGCATACCAAGTTTATGGCAGAGGTGTACGTGCTAAAGAAAGAGGAAGGCGGCCGTCATACTCCGTTTTTCCAAGGATACCGTCCGCAGTTTTACTTGCGCACTACCGATGTAACCGGTGTAACGACTCTGCCTGAAGGTGTGGAAATGATTATGCCGGGAGACAATGTGCAAATGATGATTGAGCTGATTACTCCTATCGCCCTTGAGGAAGGCCTGCGCTTCGCAATCCGCGAAGGCGGCCGCACAGTGGGCGCCGGCGTTGTTACCAGCATCTTGAAATAAGCGATTTGCAGCGATGACGCAGAAGGTTGCGGACAATCGTCCGGGAATTTTTGCCGAGTAGTCTGAAAATCAGGCGAACGAAGGAGGCAATACTATGGCAAAGCAAAAAATCAGAATCCGCCTTAAGGCGTTTGACCACCAGATTCTTGACCAGTCCTCCAGCAAAATTGTGGAAACGGCCAAAAGGACAGGCGCAGAAGTCTCTGGTCCCATTCCCCTGCCGACGGAAAAGAGTATTTATACTATTATCCGGGCACCCCACAAATACAAAGACTCCCGCGAACAGTTTGAAATGCGGACTCATAAACGTTTGATCGATATTCTGGAGCCGACGCCAAAAACGATTGATGCCTTGATGCGGCTTGATTTGCCGGCCGGCGTAGATATTGAGATTAAACTGTAAATAGGGTGGGAGATTACCTTTAAGGAGGTGCAAGTGGTGCAAAAAGCGATTTTAGGCAAAAAAATCGGCATGACCCAGGTGTTTACCGCAGATGGACGGCTGATTCCCGTGACGGTAATCGAGGCCGGCCCCTGTGTGGTGGTCCAGAAAAAAACTACCGAAACTGATGGCTATGAAGCGATACAGGTTGGCTTTGGAGCTATTAAGCATAAACATCTGACTAAAGCTATGGGCGGTCACTTCAAGAAGGCCGCTGTTGAAGCAAAAAAGTATGTTCGCGAATTTCGCCTCGAAGATACTGCCGCTTATGAGGTGGGACATGAACTGAAGGCTGATTTGTTCGCAGAAGGTGAATGGATCGATGTCACCGGAGTTACACGCGGCAAAGGGTTTGCCGGTTCGATTAAACGACACGGCAATAGTCGCGGACCAACTACTCATGGTTCCCATTATCACCGCGGACCCGGCTCAATGGGTTCTGTCGACCCGTCCCGTGTATTTAGAGGCCGCCCGCTGCCCGGTCGGATGGGCGGCGAGCAGGTAACTGTCCAGAAACTGCAGATTGTTAGGGTAGATGCTGAACGTAACCTGCTCTTAGTGCGGGGTGCCGTTCCGGGTGCGAGCGGCGGCATAGTGACAGTTAAAAATACTGTTAAGGCCGTGAAAAGTTCTAAGTAAGAAGCTCAGTGGATGTTTGCTTGAAAGGAGGATTTATGATGCCGAAAGTAGCTTTGTATAATACTGCGGGCGAACAGGTTGGAGATATTGAACTTAACGATTCGATTTTTGCCGCAAAAGTTAATGAAGGCGCAATGCACCAAGCTGTTTTAGCTTATTTGGCCAACCAACGCTTGGGTACCGCCAAAACAAAGACTCGGATGGAAGTCAGAGGCGGCGGCCGCAAGCCTTGGCGTCAAAAAGGAACAGGCCGTGCACGCCATGGTTCTACTCGTTCCCCGATCTGGCGCGGCGGCGGAATCACTTTTGGTCCTACCGGTCAGCAGAATTTCAAGCAAGTTCTGCCGCGGAAAATAAAGAGGTTGGCGCTTAAATCGGCGCTTACAGTGAAAGTTAACAACGGTTCGCTGATTATTCTCGATCAACTGACAATGGATATCCCGAAAACAAAAGAGATGGTGGGAGTATTGGGGAATCTGAAGACAGGCCGCAAGGTGCTGATAGTCACAGAAGCGACCCAGGAAAACGTCGTTAAATCGGCGCGGAATATTCCTGGCGTGAAGACTACCAATGCGAACCAGCTTAATGTTTATGACATCTTAAACACCGACAACCTTGTCATTACACGTGATGCGGTTAATCGTGTAGAGGAGGTGTTCGCATGATTCGGGAAGCAAGAGAGATTATCAAGAAGCCGTTGATTTCCGAGAAAAGCACCGGCATGATGGAAGAGCTGAAGTATGCTTTCCAGGTTGACCCCAAGGCTAATAAGGTAGAGATCAAGAAAGCTGTGGAAGAAATCTTTAAAGTTAAAGTCAAAGATGTGAACACCATTCGTGTCAGCGGTAAAATGAAGCGGATGGGTGCGTTTATCGGTCGTCGCCCTAACTGGAAAAAAGCAATCGTTACCCTAGAAGAGGGCAGTAAGCCAATCGAAATTTTTGAAGGCCTCTAAACCCAGGAAGGAGGGAAAAGAACCATGGCAATTAAAAAGTTTGTTCCCACCTCTCCGGGACGCCGCTTTATGACCGTCAGAACGTTTCAGGAAATTACCACTACTGAGCCTGAGAAGTCGTTGCTGGAACCGCTGAAAAAGAAGGCGGGCCGCAACGCACATGGACGGATTACAGTGCGCCACCAAGGTGGCGGGCATAAGCGCAAGTACCGGATTATTGATTTTAAGCGTGACAAAGTGGGTGTTCCCGCAAAGGTAGCCACCATTGAGTATGACCCGAACCGTTCCGCCAATATAGCTTTGCTGCACTACGCGGACGGAGAAAAGCGCTACATTCTGGCTCCCGTGGGAGTAACAGTGGGTACGGAAATTTTGGCGGGTGCAGGTGTGGACATTAAACCGGGCAACGCCATGCCGCTAAAAGCGGTTCCCGTGGGTACGCTGATTCATAATATTGAGCTTAAAGTGGGTAAAGGCGGCCAAATGGTACGTTCAGCAGGCGCTTCCGCGCAGTTGATGGCTAAAGAGGGCAAGTATGCTCACGTGCGTCTGCCATCGGGTGAGGTTCGCCTGGTCTCCCTGGAATGTTATGCTACCATCGGTCAGGTGGGAAATCTGGAGCACGAAAACATTACCGTAGGTAAAGCCGGCCGTTCACGTTGGTTAGGCAAGCGCCCCACCGTTCGCGGTACAGTGATGAACCCGGTTGATCATCCGCACGGCGGCGGCGAGGGCAAGGCACCCATCGGCCGTAAGGGTCCGGTGACACCATGGGGTAAGCCAACCCTGGGGTATAAGACCAGGAAAAAGAATAAAAAGACCGACCAGTATATTCTTAAGCGTCGGAATACGAAGTAGATGTGCCGAAAGGAGGTCGCAAAGACTTGTCTAGGTCTCTGAAGAAAGGCCCCTATATTGATGCGAAACTGTTGGCAAAAATTCAGCAGATGAATGAAAAGAACGAGAAAAAGGTAATTAAGACTTGGTCCCGTCGTTCCACTATCTTTCCGGAAATGGTTGGTCACACGCTGGCTGTGCACGATGGCAGGAAGCATGTTCCTGTGTATGTAACCGAGGATATGGTGGGACACAAGCTGGGAGAATTTTCGCCAACTCGTACGTTCCGTGGCCATAGCGGCCATACCGAGCGGTCCACATCGCTGAAATAGGAGGGATTTCCGTGGAAGCAAGAGCTGTTGCTAAGTATATCAGAATGTCCCCGCGGAAGGCCCGCCTTGTGGTGGACCTAATACGCGGAAAAAATGCTAAAGAAGCGTTGACTCTTTTGAAATTGACACCCAATAAGCCGGCAGAGCCCATCTATAAGGTGCTTCATTCTGCAATGGCTAATGCCGAAAACAATTTTCAAATGAAGCGAGACGATCTTTATGTGGCGCAGGTGTTCGTCGACCAGGGTCCGGTTTTAAAGCGTTTCCGCCCTCGCGCCCGTGGAGTGGCCAGCCGGATACGTAAGCCTACCAGCCACATTACCATCATCCTCAAAGAACAGAAGGAGGGATAAGTACGTGGGTCAGAAGGTCAGTCCTGTTGGCTTTAGGCTAGGAATCATCGGCGACTGGGAAGCCAAATGGTATGCCGATAAGAATTATACGGATCTGTTGCACGAAGACTTGAAGATTCGTAAACTTGTTGCGAAGCACTTGGATAATGCCGGTGTCTCCCGCGTGGAAATCGAGCGCGCCGCAAACCGTATTCGTGTTTCTGTTCATACCGCTAAACCGGGGATTGTGATTGGCAAGGGCGGTGCGGGCGTAGATGAATTGCGCAAAAAATTGGAGAAGTTTACCGGTAAACAGGTGCACATCAACATTATTGAAATCAAAGTCCCGGAAATGGACGCTTACCTGGTGGCGGAGAGCATCGCAACTCAGCTTACCAAGCGGATTGCTTTTCGTCGTGCGATGAAGCAGTCTGTCTTTCGCACTATGCGTTCCGGTGCTAAAGGAATCAAGGTGATGGTTTCAGGTCGTCTCGGCGGAGCGGAGATTGCCCGCAGAGAGGCGTATCATGAGGGTTCTGTGCCCCTGCAGACGTTGCGTGCCAATATCGACTATGGGTTTGCGGAAGCTCACACCACTTATGGTCGGATTGGCGTCAAAGTTTGGATTTACAAAGGGGAGGTTCTCCCAACCAAACAGAAGAATGTGGGAGGAGGGGACCCGGATGTTAGTTCCTAAGAGAGTTAAATTTCGTCGGCAGCACCGCGGGCGGATGAAGGGCAGAGCTCAGGCCGGCAATCAAGTGGCTTTTGGCGAATTCGGTATGCAAGCCATGGAGCCCGCTTGGATAACCAACCAGCAGATTGAGGCGGCTCGAATTGCCATGACTCGTTATATCAAGCGTGGCGGTAAAGTATGGATAAAAATCTTTCCGGATAAGCCGGTGACTGCCAAGCCTGCCGAGACGAGGATGGGCAGCGGCAAGGGTTCGCCGGAATATTGGGTAGCTGTTGTAAAACCCGGTCGCGTGCTTTTCGAACTTGCCGGTGTTTCAGAGGAGATTGCACGGGAAGCCATGCGTCTTGCCTCAAGCAAACTCCCGATTAAGACCAAGTTTGTCACGCGTGCGGAGACAGGTGGTGAAAGCCATGAGAGCTAACGAGTTGAAAGACTTTAGCGATGTGGAACTGGTTGGTAAGCTGTCTGAGTTAAAGGAAGAGCTTTTTAATCTGCGCTTTCAAATGGCTACCGGACAATTGGAAAACCATATGAGAATTCGGGAAGTCCGCAAAAATATAGCACGGGTTAAAACTATCCAGCGCCAGCGTGAGCTAAACAACTAATAATCACAAGTCAGCTTTTTTAGATGCAAGTGTATCCGAAAGGAGGCAAAGCTCTTGGAGCGAAGCAGCAATCGTAAGGACAGAATCGGTCTGGTTGTCAGCGATAAAATGGACAAAACGGCCGTCGTCTCCGTAGAAAGGACCACTCGCCATCCCCTTTACGGGAAAATTGTCCGTGTGACTAAAAAATATAAGGTCCATGACCCTGAAAACGCCTGCAGTATAGGCGATAAAGTGCGGATTATGGAGACAAGACCACTTAGTAAGGACAAAAGATGGCGCTTAGTCGAAATCTTGGTGAAATCACAGCTATAAAAGTATAAGGTCGGAGGACATCTAGTTTCCGACATCTGTTTGTGAAGGAGGTTTGACGATGATTCAGACCCAGACATACCTGAATGTTGCAGATAACTCCGGCGCCAAAAAAATTATGTGTATCCGCGTGCTTGGCGGGTCTACCCGGAAAGTCGGCAATATCGGGGACGTTATCGTGGCTTCCGTTAAAGAAGCAACACCCGGCGGAGTTGTCAAAAAAGGTGACGTAGTCAAAGCTGTCGTCGTCCGTTCTTGCAGTGGATTGCGGCGCGGCGACGGTTCTTATATCAAATTTGACGAAAATGCCGCCGTATTGATTAATGACCAGAGAAATCCGCGCGGTACACGTATTTTCGGACCGGTTGCACGGGAGCTGCGTGACAAGGATTTTATGAAAATCGTGTCACTAGCACCCGAAGTGATTTAAGCGCCAAGGAGGTGCAATATTGAAAGTGGCTAAACTTCATGTAAGGAAGGGCGATAAGGTTTTGATTTTATCCGGTAAGGATGAAAGCAAAACCGGGAAAGTGATTTCCGCCTTGCCCGCCGAGGGCAAAGTTGTGGTCGAAGGAGTCAACCTTGTTAAAAAGCATACCCGCGCCGGTAAACGGGTAAAGCCGGGAGTCCATGAACAGGAAGCTCCTATCTACAGTTCAAAAGTCATGGTGATTTGCCCCAGTTGCCAGAAGGCTACCAGGATTCAGAAGAAGCTCCAGAAGGATGGAGTGCGAGTCAGGGCGTGCAAGAAGTGCGGGGAATCCCTCGACAAGTAGCCGGAAAGGAGGTAATTTGAATGGCCCGCTTAAGGGACAAATATCTAAATGAAGTAAGGCCGGCTTTGCAAGAACGTTTTCAATATAAAAATCTTCTGCAAGCTCCCCGTTTGGAGAAAGTCGTCATCAATATGGGTGTTGGCGAAGCTAAGGATAACCCCAAAGCGTTAGACGCCGCTGTCAAGGATATGACACTGATTGCCGGTCAACGCCCTGTTATTACTAAGGCGCGGAAATCAGTGGCTAGTTTCAAAATCCGGGAAGGAATGTCCATCGGCTGCAAGGTAACACTGCGCGGCGAGCGGATGTATGAATTTCTTGATAAACTAGTCAGTGTGGCATTGCCCCGAGTGCGCGACTTTCGTGGTGTTTCGGCAAAAGCCTTTGACGGCAGAGGTAACTATAGTCTCGGATTGCGTGAGCAGTTGATTTTTCCCGAGATAAACTATGACCAAGTGGATAAAACCCGCGGGATGGATATAATTATTGTTACGACCGCAAAGTCTGATGAGGAAGCACGTGAATTATTGCGGGAAATGGGCATGCCATTCCGAACAGCATAACTCAAAAAAGAAGGAGGGGAAAACGTGGCCAAAAAGTCCATGATTGCCAAGGCAAACAGGTCCCCAAAGTTTGAAGTGCAAGGCTACCATCGCTGCAAATTGTGCGGCCGTCCCCGTGCGTACCTACGCAAGTTTGGTATGTGCCGCCTTTGTTTCCGTAAGCTGGCCCATGAAGGGAAAATCCCCGGTGTCAAGAAGGCTAGTTGGTAGACGGGGGTTGGAGAGAAAGGAGGTTCGATCGCAATGACTATGACAGACCCAATTGCTGACATGCTAACAAGGATTCGCAATGCCGCCATGGTTAAACATGAAGCGGTGGAAATTCCGGGCTCGAAGGTCAAGCTCGCAATTGCCGATATCCTGAAAAGTGAAGGTTTCATTAAAGAGTTTGAGTTTAAGAAAGACAATAAGCAGGGGATGATCCGGGTGTACCTGAAATACGGTCCGAACCGTGAGAGGGTTATTACCGGGTTGAAGCGAATTAGCAAACCTGGGCTGCGCGTTTATGCGTCTAAAGACCAACTGCCGAAAGTGCTTGGCGGACTGGGCATCGCCATTATTTCCACCTCACAGGGGATCATGACCGATAAAGCCGCGCGTAAGGCGGGCACCGGCGGCGAAGTCCTCTGCTATATCTGGTAAGGGAGGGAAAAGAGATGAGCCGCATCGGTCGCAAACCGATTCAACTGCCGGCAGGCGTTGAATTCACCAAAAAGGATAACATCGTGACGGTCAAAGGGCCGCTGGGCCAGTTGCAAAGAGAGCTGCACCGTCTGATGAATGTTGAGCTCCAGGATGGCAGTATCTTGGTTACACGCAATAACGACAGCAAGGAAGAGCGCTCCCTGCACGGCTTGACACGGACGCTGGTGGCAAATATGGTCGAGGGAGTTACAAAAGGCTTCTCTAAAACATTGGAGCTGGTCGGCGTCGGTTACCGGGCCACCAAACAGGGTGACGCTGTTGTGATAAACATCGGTTACTCCCATCCTGTGAATATTGTGCCGCCGGCAGGGATTGAGCTGGAAGTGCCGCTGCCGACAAAAATTGTCGTCAAAGGGATTGACAAGGAGGCTGTGGGCAGCCTTGCCGCTAATATCCGTGCTGTTCGGGAGCCTGAACCCTATAAAGGCAAAGGGATTAAGTACGATACTGAACGGATTCGCCGCAAAGTCGGCAAGACCGGTAAGTAGGGGAGGTTAAAGGAGTGATAACTCGCCAAGATAAGAATCTTATGCGCAAACGCAGGCACCTTCGCGTTCGCAAAAAGCTTTCCGGCACAAGTCAGCGCCCTCGTCTCAACGTCTTTCGCAGTTTGAAGCATATTTATGCTCAATTGATTGATGATGTGACCGGCACTACGCTGGTAAGCGCCTCCAGTCTTGATCCGGCCATTAGTGAAGGCAAAGGGTCTTGCGGCAATAAAGTAGCAGCCCGCCAGGTAGGCGTACTGATTGCCAGGAAAGCGTCGGAAAAAGGTATTAAAGAAGTTGTATTTGATCGGGGCGGCTACCTCTACCACGGCCGTGTGAAAGAGCTGGCCGATGGAGCCCGTGAAGCAGGGCTGGAATTTTAGCGCGAGGAGGGAAAAATGCTTGGATAGATTTGATGCCGGTAAAGCGGAAATGTCTGAAAAAGTTGTCCAGATAAACCGTGTTGCAAAAGTTGTCAAGGGCGGCCGTCGTTTTAGTTTTTCCGCTCTGGTCGTGGTTGGCGACGGCAAAGGACGCGTTGGCGCAGGACTAGGCAAGGCGGGTGAAGTGCCGGAAGCTATTCGTAAAGGCATGGAAGATGCCAAAAAGAATTTAATTAACGTGCCTGTAGTGGGAACGACTATTCCTCATTCGGTTACGGGCACATTTGGAGCCGGTTGCGTGCTCTTAAAGCCCGCTTCGGAAGGAACAGGTGTAATTGCGGGTGGCCCTGTACGTGCGGTATTGGAATTAGCCGGCGTTCGCGACATCCTTACTAAATCGCTTGGTTCTGCCAACGCTATTAACGTGGTTCAAGCTACACTCGAGGCCTTAAAGAGCCTGAAGCGGGCTGAAGATGTGGCCAAATTGCGTGGCAAAACTGTGGAAGAGTTATTAGGGTAGGAGGCAGTATACAATGGCCACACAACTTCGCGTTACATTAATCAACAGCCTCATCGGGCGCCCGGAGGACCAAAGGGTTACAGTGAAGTCGCTTGGTTTAAAGAAGCTTCACCAGACAGTTGAACATAAAGATACACCTCAAATCCGGGGGATGATTAATAAAGTTTCCCACCTCGTAAAAGTAGAAGAAGCATAGGAGGTGTAGTGAGATGCGATTGCATGAATTGAAAAGTCCGAAGGGAGCCCGCGCGGCTAAAAAGCGTGTGGGGCGCGGGATCGGCAGCGGATTAGGTAAAACATCAGGCGTTGGCCATAAGGGTCAAAAGGCGCGTTCCGGCGGAGGTGTCCGTCCTGGTTTTGAAGGCGGGCAGATGCCTCTGCAACGTGCGTTGCCGAAGCGGGGTTTTACCAGTATCTTCAAAAAGGATTACAATGAAATCAATGTGTTTCAACTGAATGTCTTTGCCGACGGAACTGAAGTCACGCCTGAACTGCTTAAACAGAAAGGGCTAATCAAGTCTTTTAAAGACGGAGTAAGAATTCTTGGCAGTGGTGATCTTGAGAAAAACTTGGTTGTCAAAGTTCAGGGTTTTACCAAGACTGCTGCAGAAAAGATTCAGGCTGCCGGCGGCAAAGCTGAGGTGATTTAGGATGCTGGAAACTCTTCGCAGCGCCTGGAAAATCAAGGAATTACGCGCACGCATTACTTTTACTGTTTTGATGCTGATCGTTTACAGGCTTGGTGCACACGTTCCCGTGCCCGGTGTCGACCCGCAACGGATTGCAGATTTTTTTCGGGGAGACAATTTGTTCGGCTTATTTAATATCTTTGCCGGCGGCGCGCTGGAAGGCTTTACCGTCTTCGCCATGGGAATAATGCCATACATTAACGCATCGATTATCATGCAGTTGCTGACTGTGGTTGTGCCTAAGCTGGAGAAGTTGGCTAAAGAAGGACCAGATGGACAGAAGAAACTGCAGCAGTATGTTCGTTACGGTACGATTGTCTTGGCGTTGATTCAGGCAACCGGGATGACTGTGGGTATTTTCCGGGGAGCTGTTATTAATCCCAATATTTTCACCTACCTGACAATCATCATTGCGCTTACCGGCGGTACAGCATTTTTGATGTGGTTAGGCGAACTGATAACGGAAAAAGGAATTGGCAATGGAATATCAATTATCATCTTTGCCGGTATTGTGGCCAGCTTTGGCCCCGGACTGCTGCAAACTTTTGAGTTGCTGCGCGTCGGCATGATGAATATTTTTACGTTGATTGCTACCGCAGTGATTATCCTGGCTTTGATAGTCGGTATTGTCGCACTGGAAGAAGGACAACGTCGCATTCCCGTCCAATACGCTAAGCGAGTGGTAGGGCGTAAAATGTATGGCGGACAGACCACGCATATTCCAATGAAAGTGAACCAGTCCGGCGTTATCCCAGTCATTTTCGCTTCGGCTCTCTTAATGTTTCCTGCCACACTGGCTCAATTTATTCCCCATCCTTTTGCGCAGAGCATAGCACGAGTGCTTTCGCCCGGTGCTGCGTTGCATACGCTATTGTTTGTGCTCTTGATTGTTTTCTTCGCTTATTTTTACACTGCCATTCAATTTGATCCTGTGAAGATATCAAATGATATGAAGAAAAACGGCGGCTTTATTCCCGGACTGCGTCCCGGCCGACCTACGGCGGAGTTTTTAGCGCGTGTTTCCACCAGGCTGACGCTGGCAGGCGCCGTTGCCCTATCGCTTATTGCCGCAGTCCCGATAGTTTTGCAGGTTATCTTTAATATTAATGTTCTCTTCGGCGGCGTGGGGATGATTATCGTGGTAGGCGTTGTCTTGGAGACGACGAAACAGATTGAAAGCCACATGTTGATGAGAAATTACCAAGGCTTTATGAAGTAACGGAGGCATCATGATTACCATTAAGTCTGAACGGGAGTTGGCACTGATGCGCTACGCCGGACGCGTGGTGGCGGAAGTCCTGCAGGAGCTAAAAGCAGCTATCCGTCCGGGCATCACAACTCTCGAATTGGACAGAATTGCTGAGCGTTATATCAAGAAAGCCAATTGTCAGCCGGCTTTTAAGGGCTATCACGGTTTCCCCGCAAGCATCTGTGCTTCGATTAACGAACAAGTGGTGCATGGGATTCCAAGCCTACGGCGGCTGCTTGCGGGAGATATCGTCAGTATTGATGTGGGTGCTGTTTATCAGGGGTATTTCGGTGATGCCGCCGCCACATTTCCGGTTGGGCATGTCAGTGAGGAAACGATGCGCTTAATTTATGTTACCGAACAGTCTTTGCAATTGGGAATAACTCAAGCGGTCGAGGGAAAGCACCTTACAGATATTTCTCATGCAGTACAGGAGTATGTGGAAGAAAACGGTTTTTCCGTTGTTCGTAACTATGTCGGTCATGGGATAGGCAACCAGATGCATGAGGAACCACAGGTGCCAAACTTCGGTAAACCTGGGCGCGGCCCGCGGCTGCAGGCTGGAATGGTCTTGGCGATAGAGCCCATGGTTAATGCCGGAACATGGCATGTGGAAACATTGCAAGATAACTGGACTGTGGTTACACTAGATCGAAAATGCTCGGCTCATTTTGAACATACGGTGGCTGTCGGAAAAGAGAAGGCTGAAATTCTGACTGCTCTGTGAGACTCTTGGCTTCTTTTGCGAATTGCAATCCTGCCAAGTGGAGGGATATTGACGTATGATTCAACCGCCTAAGCCAGGGACTCTGGTCCAATCGCTTGTAGGTCGTGACAATGGGGAACATTACCTGGTTGTCGGCACCTTAGGGCCGAAGCTAGTCCTGGTTGCTAATGGTGTGAACCGCCCCCTGAAGAGCCCAAAGAAAAAGAATCTCCGTCATCTAAAGATACTGGTGACTGCCCAGGCTGATCTGCTGGTAAGGATAAGCAGCGGCAGGGCGCGGGATGAGGAGATTGTGCAGGCGATCCGTGAACTTCTCGGACGTAAGCATGCGGGGGGAGAAAGGGAGGGAAATGAACCTAATGTCAAAGAAGAAGGACGTAATTGAGGTAGAAGGGACAGTTTCTGAGCCTCTGCCAAACGCGATGTTTCGCGTAGAGTTGAAAAATGGACATAAGGTCCTTGCCCATGTCTCCGGTAAAATCCGTATGAACTTTATCCGCATCCTCCCGGGGGACAGGGTTTTGGTGGAATTATCTCCATATGATCTGACACGAGGACGGATTACCTACCGTTATAAGTAGACGCGAAGAAGGAGGTTTTAGGATGAAAGTCAGACCATCTGTGAAGCCCATTTGCGAAAAGTGCAAGATTATCAAGCGTAAAGGCAGAGTTATGGTGATCTGCGAGAATCCAAAGCACAAGCAAAAACAGGGTTAGTTTGTATTAAAAGGCTAGTTTTGTATAAAAAAGGAATACATTGGAAACTCTAATTACGTTCTGACAAGAAAGTGAGGTGCTCATCCTATGGCGAGGATTGCCGGAGTCGATTTGCCGCGTGAGAAGCGGGTGGAAATTGCGCTAACCTATATTTACGGCATCGGCCGCAAAACCGCACAGGACATCCTGAGTAAAACTGCCATTGACCTGGACACGCGCGTCCGCAATTTGACTGAAGATGAAGTTAATAGGTTGCGCGAGTACATCGACAAGAACAATAAGGTTGAGGGTGACCTGCGCCGCGAAGTGTCGATGAACATCAAACGTCTGATGGAAATCGGGAGTTATCGAGGGATTCGTCACCGCCGCGGCTTGCCTGTGCGTGGCCAGACAACAAAAAACAATGCACGTACGCGTAAAGGGCCGAAGCGTACCGTTGGTGTGAAAAGGAAAAAGTAAGTGAAGATAGGGGGGAAATCTCTTGGTTGCACGCAAAAAAACAACGCGTCCGAAAAGGCGTGAGCGGAAAAACATTCAACATGGCGTCGCCCATATTCAGTCTACTTTTAACAATACCCATATCACCATCGCAGATTTGGGGGGCAACACTATTTCTTGGGCAAGTGCCGGTACCGTGGGCTTTAAAGGTTCCCGAAAGTCAACGCCCTTCGCGGCGCAGATGGCTGCCGAAAATGCTGCCAGGACTGCAATGGAGCATGGACTGAAGGAAGTTGAAGTATTTGTGAAGGGCCCAGGATCAGGCAGAGAGGCTGCCATTCGCTCTTTACAAGCTGCCGGCTTGGAAGTGAACCTGATTAAAGATGTTACTCCCATCCCGCACAACGGGTGCCGCCCGCCCAAACGGCGGAGAGTTTAACCTAAGGAGGTGGAATATTTTGGCAAGATATACAGGACCAGTTTGCAGACAATGCCGCCGTGAAGGCTTAAAGCTGTACTTAAAGGGCGAGCGTTGTTATACGGAAAAGTGCGGTGTCAGTCGCAGAGGTTATGTGCCGGGTCAACACGGCAAAGGACGGCGCGCAAAACCTTCCGAATACGGATTGCAACTACGTGAAAAGCAGAAGGCTCGCCGTACTTACGGTGTTTTGGAATCACAGTTCCGTAATTATTTCAGTGAAGCCGACAGACGCAAAGGCATCACAGGCGAAAATCTTCTGCAAATTTTGGAGTCCCGCCTGGACAATATTGTTTACCGGATGGGGTTTGCCCTTTCCCGTCCTGAAGCACGTCAGATGGTGAAACACGGCCATTTCAGCGTTAACGGCCGGAAAACTACGATCCCTTCCTTTCTGGTTCGACCCGATGATGTGGTAGCTGTCCGTGAAAACAGCCGTGACAAGGGACGCTTTAAAGATTTAGCTGAGTTGACAAAAAACCAAGGGAATATGGAGTGGCTGGAAGTTGACCGCGAAAGTCTATCCGGGAGAGTGCTCCGTTTGCCAAATCGTCAGGAGATTGACCTTCCCGTTGCTGAGCATCTCATCGTCGAACTTTATTCACGTTAAGTTTAGAGGAAAACGAAGTGCCCTCGCGTTGGTAATGGAATCGAGAAGGAGGGTTGGGAGAATTTGATTGAAATCGAAAAACCCAAAATTGAGCGTGTTGATAGCAATGCTGACAATCGTTACGGTATGTTTGTAATTGAGCCCTTGGAGAGGGGGTATGGCATTACGCTTGGCAATTCCCTGCGTCGTGTATTACTCTCTTCCCTGCCAGGCGCCGCCGTAACCAATATTAAAATTGATAACGTGCTGCATGAGTTTTCCACTGTCCCCGGTGTTTTGGAGGATACGACTGAAATTATCCTCAACCTGAAGCAGTTGGCGATGAAAATCTATAGTGATGAGCCGCAAACCTTAACGATCGTGGCAGCAGGTCAAGGCGTCATTACGGCTGGCGATATCAAGCTGCCGGCTGATGTGGAAATTTTGAATCCGGATTTGCATATTGCCACATTGGAAGAGGATGGCAATCTGTATTTGGAAATGACTGCCGTTAACAGCCGCGGTTATGTGCCTGCGGAGCGCAACAAGCAGCCTGGCCAACCCATCGGGATGATTCCGATGGATTCCCTGTTTTCGCCGATCAAACGTGTAAACTATAAAGTAGAAGATACTCGTGTAGGGCAGCATACCGATTATGACAAGTTGACAATCGAAGTTTGGACAGATGGGAGCATCCGTCCTGACGAAGCGATTAGCCTCGGAGCTAAAATCCTTTCCAAGCATCTTAGTCTCTTTGTAAACCTGACTGAAAAGGTTGACGAAGTAGAGATTTTAGATGAAAAGGATGAGGACGATAAGGCAAAAGTCATGGAAATGACAATCGAGGAACTGGATCTCTCCGTACGTTCTTATAATTGCCTAAAACGCGCCGGTATCAACTCAATGCAGGATTTGGTGCAAAAAAGCGAGGAAGAGATGATGAAAGTTCGCAATCTCGGCAAGAAATCGCTTGAGGAAGTCCTGCAAAAATTGGAAGAACTCAACCTGACATTGCGTGAGAGCAACGAGTAAAGGAGGGAGAAGCCGTGGTATTAAGAAAATTCGGGCGCCGCAGTGGCCCCCGCCGCGCTATGCTGCGCAACTTAGTCACATCTATGATTCTTGCTGAGAAGATTGTGACAACGGAAGCAAAAGCAAAACAAATTCGCAGTATCACCGAAAAAATGGTTACCTTAGGGAAACGTAATGATCTGCACGCACGCCGCCAAGCACTGGCCTTTCTCCTCGATGAGAATGCGGTTACGAAACTTTTTGAGAACATTGCCCCGCGTTATGAGGATCGTCAAGGTGGCTATACACGCATTTTGAAACTTGGCCCCCGTCGCGGTGACGCTGCGCCGATGGCAATTTTAGAATTAGTCTAAGCAGAAAAATGATACCCGAGGAAAATCGACAGTCTAGCCGTCGATTTTCTTTGCATGAAGACACTTGTTTGTGGGGTGTGCAGTGGAGATTATTTTAGCAACAGGGCTTGGTTACCGTTACTCTGCTGAAGGTTGCGGGGAAGTTTGGGCGCTAAGAGAGATTAATCTAAGCATTAATCAAGGCGAGTTTGTGGCGGTAATCGGGCCAAATGGTTCCGGCAAGTCTACGTTGGCAAAACAGATTAACGCCTTGTTAACCCCAACCGAAGGGGAAGTGTTGCTGGCCGGTCTTTCCACGGCAGACCCGTTAAACCATTGGCGTATTCGGCAAAAAGCCGGTATGGTTTTTCAGAATCCGGATAATCAGATTGTGGCTGCCACAGTAGAGGAAGATGTGGCTTTTGGTCCGGAAAATCTCGGCGTCCCCACAGCGGAAATCAGATGCAGAGTGGATGAGGCGCTTGAACTGGTGGGCATGTCTGCTTATAAACTTCATGCGGCTCACTTGCTCTCCGGCGGTCAAAAGCAGCGGGTAGCAATCGCCGGCGTTATTGCCATGCGGCCGTTGTGTTTAGTGCTTGATGAACCTACGGCCCTGCTTGATCCCCGAGGGCGCAGAGAGGTAATGGAGATCATTAGTCGTCTCAACCGTATGGAAGGTATCACTGTCATCCATATCACTCATTTCATGGAAGAAGCACTGGCAGCAAGCCGTGTGCTTGTCTTAGACCAAGGCAGAATAGTTTTGGACGGGGCTCCGCGTCAGGTATTCCAACAGCACGATAAACTGCGCGCTCTTGGTTTGGATGTGCCGGCTGTTGCCGAACTGGTGCTTGAGCTGAGGGCGGCCGGGCAAGACTTGCCGCCTGATGTGATGACAGTCGATGAGCTGGTGGCAAAGCTATGCTCCTAAAACTAAAAAATGTCAGCTATACTTATATGTCAGGCACGCCTTTTAAGGTGACAGCTCTGAAAAATATTACGCTTGATATTTTTCAGGGAGAGTATCTGGCAATTATCGGTCAGACCGGCTCCGGGAAATCCACGCTTATTCAACATTTGAACGGCTTGCTCCTGCCTACAAGCGGCGAAGTCTATCTTGACGGGCTGCATGTGCAGCAGGACAAAAAATGTCTTGCAGCTATCCGTCGCCGGATAGGATTGCTTTTTCAGTTTCCTGAACAGCAATTATTTGAGGAAAATGTGGCATCCGATGTGGCTTTTGGTCCAAGAAATCTTGGTTTAAATGAACAGGAAATCGCCGCCAGAGTCGACAGAGCGCTTAGACTGGTGGGGCTTGACCCGGCTGAAGTGCGAGACCGCTCGCCCTTTTCCCTCTCCGGCGGTCAGATGCGCCGGGTGGCCATGGCAGGCGTTTTGGCAATGGAGCCTGATGTGGTGATCTTGGATGAGCCGGCGGCCGGGCTTGACCCTCGCAGTAAAGAGGAAATTCTAAGCCAAATAGATGCTCTGCACCGGGTGCATAAGATGACAGTCGTGCTTGTTTCCCATAGCATGGAAGATGTGGCCAGCCGGGCGGAAAGGCTGATCGTACTGGCAGACGGTGAGATTAGGCTGGCGGGAAGTCCGGCTGAAGTTTTTCAGGATGCCGCTGTGCTGGAAGAATTAGGGCTGGCGCTTCCCCAAATGACTTTGCTGATGCACAGGCTTCGTCAAGCCGGCAAAGAAGTCCCTATGAATGTCTTTAGCGTAGGCGCTGCTAAGGAGGCCATCTTGCGGATGATGGATGGTGATAAGCGTTGAGTATGTTCAAAAGTATTACCATTGGACAATATATGCCCGGAGAATCTCTTTTGCATCGCCTGGACCCACGTGCCAAATTTATTGCCCTGATACTATTTATCGGCACGATTTTTGTTTTGCGAACTATGTTTGGCTACTTGCTCCTAGGCATAGTCATTTTCTGGTTACTGAAGATTTCTCGACTGCCGCTGCGCTATTTTTTTCGAGGTTTAAAACCGGTATTTTATATCACGCTGTTTACCTTAATCGTTCACTTTTTGATGACTAAAGGCGGCGTAATACTAATGCGTCTTGGACCTCTCACTGTAGAATCGGACGGTGTCTATCTTGGAATTTTTATGGCACTGCGGATTATTTTTCTTGTCGTCTGCACATCGATACTGACGCTTACCACTTCGCCTATCGCGCTTGCTGACGGTTTAGAGTATCTAATGCGGCCGCTCACAAAAATAGGTGTTCCGTCGCATGAAATTGCGATGATGATGACTATTGCCCTGCGCTTTATCCCTACGCTGATGGAAGAAAGCGAAAAGATAATGAAGGCACAGTTGGCCCGCGGTGCCGACCTTGAAAGCGGCAGTGTCTTTCGCCGCGCCAAGAGTTTGGTGCCACTTTTGGTGCCGCTTTTTGTTTCTGCTTTTCGCCGTGCAGATGATTTGGCGGTAGCCATGGAGGCCCGCTGCTATCGCGGCGGTGAAGGGCGCACCCGGCTACGTGAATTGCAGGCGACAACCTTTGATTATTCAGTCGTTCTGCTTTCCGCCCTTTTATTAATTGCTGTGGCTTGGAGCCAAGTCTGACTTAGCCGGCAGCTTTGCTGATGGAGTGGGCTTTCAATGCAAAATATCAAACTGACAATCGGCTATAATGGCGCTCAATATCATGGCTTTCAGCTGCAAAAAAATGCCATCACTATTCAGGAGTGCCTGGAGAGCGCTATGCACACCGTGTTTTGCCATCCTGTCCGGGTTATTGCTGCGGGTCGTACAGACAGCGGTGTGCATGCGGTAGGCCAGACTGTAAACTTTCATACCGCCTCCCAGATACCCGTAGAAAGGATTCCTTACGCCCTTAACTCGGTTTTGCCGAGCGATATTGTCGTCAGCCGGGCAGAGAAAGTCTCCGAGCTTTTTCATGCCCGCTACAGTGCGGTAAGCAAGGTGTACTCCTACACCATTGATAATGCGCAGCATCCGCGAGTATTGGTGCGTCATTGCTCGCTTCATCTGCGCGCTGCTCTTAATTTGTCGATGATGAAGCAAGCTGCGGCAACTCTGTTGGGCAGACATGACTTTAGCTCTTTTATGGGCAGCGCTTCTTCTGTAAAAACTACGGTACGGCAGCTTCTGCGGTTGGATGTAGATGAAGCGGATGGTTTTATTACTATCACCGCCGAGGCAGACGGATTCCTCTATAACATGATGCGGATTATTGTCGGCACGCTGGTCGAAGTAGGGTCAGGCAAGCGGGAGGCTGATTTACGGCCGCTATTGCATGCAAAGGATCGGAATGCCGCCGGTTGGACCGTCCCACCGCATGGTTTAGTCTTGCTGGAGGTAAAATATTAACATAAAATCGCGCTTTTGCTTGACAGTTACAGTTAAACTGTTATAAAATAATTTTGTGTCCAAATCGTCGTTTTCCGCCCCGTTAACGGTGTTTTGTCCGCGAGTATTGCGTTTGCAAGGAGGAAAAATAATGCGCACCACCTATATGCCAAAGGTCGGACAGATTCAACGGAAATGGTATATCGTTGATGCTTCCGGCAAGCCTCTCGGTAGGTTGGCTACTGAAGTTGCCCGCTTGTTACGCGGCAAACATAAACCGATCTTCACACCTAATATTGATACAGGCGATCATGTTATTGTGATCAATGCCTCCAAAGTTGTGCTGACGGGCAACAAAGCGACAGATAAAATCTACTATCGCCACTCCGGTTATGCCGGAGGCATGAAGAAAGTTTCGTATGGAACCCTGATCGCCACTAAACCCGAACGGGCTGTTATGCTGGCAGTTAAAGGGATGATTCCCCACAATCGCCTGGGAAGTGCGGCGTTAAAGAAAGTCCGCATTTATAGAGGCACTGAGCATCCGCATGAAGCACAGCAACCTGAAGTTTGGGAATTTTAGGGCAGAAGGGAGGAAGTTGAATGCCAAAAGCAGAGTATTATGGCACCGGTCGCCGGAAGAGCGCCATTGCCCGTGTTCGTCTGGTTCCCGGTAACGGCCAGATCTTGATAAATGACAGAGATATCGATACTTATTTTGGTTTAGAGACATTGAAGCTGATTGTTCGTCAGCCGCTTAAATTGACTGGGATGGTCGAGAAATTTAATGTAATCGCCAAGGTCGAGGGTGGTGGCACCACCGGTCAAGCCGGCGCGATCCGTCTTGGGGTTGCCCGTGCTCTCCTCAAAGCAGAAGCCAACCATCGTCCTGCGATGAAAAGTGCCGGTTTTCTGACTCGTGACCCGCGGATGATAGAACGCAAAAAGTATGGTCTTAAGAAGGCACGCCGCGCGCCGCAGTTCTCAAAACGCTAGGCTTGCCGGCTCGATTCGCAGCCGCTGCTGTATTTTGTGTTTTATACTGACATGCCTTTTGACGGCTGGGTGAAAGTTTTACTCTATCCAAGAAAATAAAAAAGACGCTTCGCGTTTTCTTTCAACTGACGCGTCTTATCCACTAGCTAGGGCGGGTTTGAAACCCGCCCCTACGGGCTGCCGCCCCTTCGGCGGGCCTGCCGGCTCTGAGCACCCCGCAAGAGTAAGGGGCACGCCCCTTACAAACCCCAACGCATAGGATCGTAGCTTCCCTGAACGATATAATTTCCTATGCTAAAATAAAAGCACCAGTTCGATGGATGCCTGAGCTGGTGTTTTTGTATTAAGGTTGGTGAAAAAGCTATTGTCGCCTACACAGCTTTTATTGGCGGGAGCTAAAAAGTCCATACCGATTGTGCTAGGGTATCTGCCGCTCGGCTTTGCTTACGGTGCGCTTGCCAGTATTGCCGGCATCAGCCTGTCTCTCATCGTAACGATGTCGCTAGTCGTCTTTGCCGGCAGCGCTCAGTTTATTTCCGTTGGCATGCTTGCGGCAGGTGCCGGCACCTTCTCTATAGTTGCCACCGTCTTTTTGGTCAATTTGCGTCATCTGCTGATGAGCGCGTCTTTAGCTACCTACATTCCACGATTTCCTCGCAGGCTATTACCGCTCTTAGCCTTCTGGCTTACCGATGAAAACTATGCCGTAGCTTGCTGCGAGCTTCGGGAAAGTGAAAAAAACCATCTCTACATGCTGGGATTATTCGGCACATCCTATTGCGGTTGGGTGGCGGGCAGTGCGCTCGGCGGGATGTTTGGCGGCTTTTTCACCAGCCCAAGCGCATTGATGTCAATGGAGTATGCCCTCTATGCGATGTTTATCTTCCTGCTTGTCATACAGTGCACTGAGCGAAAGTTGCTTTTTGCCGCCTGCGTCTCTGGTGCATTGTCTCTGTTTTTTTATCTGACAATACCAGGAAGCTGGTATATTATGCTGGCGGCAGTTTGCACTGCAACCATGGGGGTGTTGGCGGAAAAATGGAAGAGCTCATAATCTTAATCTTTGCGATGGCAATCGTTACATATCTGCCCCGCTTTCTGCCTATGCATCTGCTGACACGACTGGAAATACCTAAGACGCTAATTATTTGGTTACGCTATATTCCGGTGGCCGTCCTTGCCGCCTTAATTGTTCCCGGCATTACTACGGTGGAGCGGCAAGTCAATTTTGCCGGGGATAACTCCTATTTTTTTGCCAGCATTATCGCATTTATTGTTGCCTGGCGTTCAAAAAATATGCTGCTCACTGTCACTGTGGGAATGGGAGTCGTCTTTCTTTTGCAGTGGTTTCCGTTTGTATAATCTGACTCAGCGTATAGGCAGGAGAATATTTCGGAGGAATATTTCGTTTCGCCGGGTAGCACAATAAAACAAACGCTGAGGAGGGATATATCGGTGGCTGACACATTTACGGTTGGCAATCTTAAAGTAACTAAGAAAGTGGAGCAAGCCCAAATTGATTCTTTTGTGCAAACCCTACCACCTGAAAAGAAAGCTGATCTCAAAGATGTAATTATGGCCTTGCATCAGGAAGGACTAATTGATATCGAAGAACTTCACTAAAAAGAGACGCCAAAGACCCCTCTCCCAGAGGGAGGGTTAGAACACAGATCCCCATGATTTTCTGAAAACCACCAGCATGACAAAGCTCTCTCCCTCTGGGAGAGTGTTAGAACACAGATCCCCATGATTTTCTGAAAACCACCAGCATGACAAAGCTCTCTCCCTCTGGGAGAGTGTTAGAACACAGATCCCCTCTCCCTCTGGGAGAGGGTTAGGGTGAGGGCAAGGTGAAGGAATAATTTCATTTTTTGCAGATGCCCCTTTCGAAAAGTGGTCTGCACAGTGAAAAAGAGACGGCAGCGTCTCTTTTTCTTAATTATAGCTTGGTGTATACTATAGGAAAATGGAAGCAGAGGCTTAACATGGCAAATAACCTTCCTTTGCTAAAAGGGGAAACTATCGAACTAACTATTGAAAGCCTTAATCATGCAGGTGAAGGCGTAGGGAGAATTCACGGTTTCACTGTTTTTGTGCCCGGTGCACTGCCTCTGGAAAAGGTAACAGCCAAAGTCATCTCTTTGCAGAAAAATTACGCCCGTGCTCTGCTGCAGTCAATTTCGGCAGCGTCGCCGCAACGAATAATGCCGGTATGTGAGCAGTATGAACCATGCGGCGGCTGTCAGTTGCAACATCTTGACTATGCTATTCAACTGCAGTTAAAGCAGAAAGCGGTTGAGGATGCACTGCAGCGAATTGCCGGACTTTCTGTGCCGGTGTTGCCTACTTTAGGAATGGAGCACCCCTGGCGTTACCGTAATAAGGCGCAAGTGCCCATAGGTCAGCAAAAAAATGAGCTTGTGGCAGGGTTTTACGAACAAAGAAGCCATAACATTGTTGATCTAAAGTGTTGCCATATTCAACACCCGGCCAACGATTTCGTTGTCCACACCGTCCGGAACATTTTGCAGAAATTGGCTATAGCTGCCTATAGTGAAAAAGAGCACCGCGGCCTTGTCCGCCATATTTTGGCCCGTACGTCTTTTGCAACCGGTGAGACTCTTGTTGTTATTGTGACTAATGGAGCGAACCTGCCAAAAAAGGAGCAGATTTGTCATGCTCTGCGAGAAGCTATTCCGAATCTTTGCGGCATTGTCCAAAATGTCAATACCAAGCGCGGCAATACTATTTTGGGGAAAGAGGATATCACCCTTTGGGGGCGTCCCTGGCTCTGTGAGCGGCTTGGCGATTTGGAATTTCATCTTTCCGCCCGCTCATTTTTTCAAGTGAATCCTAGCCAGACTGTTCGCTTGTATGGGAAAGCGTTGGAATATGCCGCCCTTTCGGGCGAAGAAACTGTATTTGACCTCTATTGCGGGATCGGAACTATCTCGCTTTTTCTAGCTCGCAACGCCGCAAAAGTGATTGGCGTAGAGTCACTGGCAGCAGCAGTGGATGATGCCCGGAAAAATGCTTTAATAAACGGGATCACGAATGCTAAATTTTACGTGGGTGCTGCAGAAACGGTCGTGCCGTTACTTTACAAGGAAGGCCTCCGCGCCGATGTGGTAGTAGTCGACCCGCCCCGCAAAGGATGTGACCAAGCCCTCCTGGAAACTATCAGCAAAATGTCCCCGCAGCGAATCGTTTATCTCTCCTGCAATCCAGCTACATTAGCAAGAGATCTCAGCTTTCTTGCTAAAAATGGCTTTACACCTGTTGAAGCACAACCTGTGGACATGTTCCCTCAGACAAGCCACGTTGAGACGGTAGTATTGATGTCAAGGGTAAAAGAGTGAGTGTGTTAGAAGTCCAGTATATAAGCCATTTGTGAGTTTTTGCATTTGAAAATAGGGGTTTGAAAAATGTGTATTTTTTGCTTCGTGGGAACATATCAAGACAAGTCTTTACCCTTGTGACAGAGCGATTTAGATGTCGGTGCTTGGCGAGTGGTCGGTTTGGATGTTTCATGAAAAGATTGAGGTCGTGTGGTCAGTATTGATCTTTATTGTAGATTTGATAAAATGGCAGTGAAATAGGCTAACCAACATTGGCAAAATATACTCATATGTTTATTAGTCGTGATGCTGAATGAACATGTCTCCTTTTCGTGAAAGCGAGGAATTAGAAAATGACAGTCAACGAACCAGAAAAAATTGAATGGCAAGGCACGATAATATCCATCCAACCACGCACAGCCGTATGGCGGTACAGGCTTGATAACCGCACTCACTATCATCGTGGCTACAATCTGTTTCTTGATGGTGAAGCCAATGGAATAAAAACTCAATTTTCTGTAGCCATCTCGGAGAAGCAACAGCAGAAGCTTATCTTTCGAATTGGTGATGTAGCAAAAGGGTCTGCGTGGACAAAAATGTATGATGTAAGCGACTATGCCGATTACTATCGTGCCGGGGGCTTAAAAATCATAAAGAAAGCAAAACAAACAGAAACTACGCCACCCCCATATCTGATAGAGCCTCCAAACATGGCTACCTATGAAGAGCGCGGTGCAAGAATGCTGAGTTCAGCCAGTTACAAGGGTAAGTGCTTTCAATGTACGTGGGCGACTATGTCGGCGGTTGAAATTGAGTATAACTGGGGCGTGACCAAGAAGTACCGCTTCGAAAGTTTCTGCTACGGACCCAAGTCATGCAAACTTTATAAAATGGGAAAACCACGCGCTGTGCCATACAAGGACTCTGGTTCGGACTATGACGAGGGTTGGATGGACGACATATGCACAGAACGACGCGGATTGGATGACTAATTGATTTTATGGGGTGATTTTGATGAATAAAATCTCCATTCGTTTTTTTGATGATAAGGAAGTTCGTGCGGTATGGGATGATGAAAAATCCAAGTGGTGGTTTTCTGTGCTGGATATCATAGGTGTTTTGCGTGGCATTAATGACTATGAAAAAAACAGAAACTACTGGAAATACCTCAAGTCAAAGTTAAAAAGTGAGAACCATCAACTGGGTAGTATGACTACCCAGTTCAAATTCACCGCACCTGATGGTAAAAAACGAGCCGCCAATGTTCTTGATTATAACGGCATTATTGAGCTTGCGAAAAATTTTCCAAGCAAACAGGCAAATCGATTTATCGAATGGTTTACCTACAGCGATGAAACGATTGACGGAAAGAGCAAATCAAAGGCATATGCTCTTTTCGACAGTTCCTTGCTAAATACAATAGAAGTCGGTACTGTCAAAGGCTTGCAGCAGATTCACGGCTATTTATTCGGAGGCCTGTATGACTTTGCAGGGCAAATTAGGACCCTAAATATCGCAAAGAGTGGTTTTGAATTTGCTATAGCGCGTTTCTTGCCAGAAACACTGAAAAAAATTGAAGAAATGCCCGAAAACACTTTTAATGAAATTGCAGATAAGTATGTTGAGATGAATGTTGCCCACCCTTTTATGGAGGGCAATGGCAGAAGCATGCGCATTTGGCTTGACCTAATTCTGAAAAAGAATCTGAAATTGTGTGTGGACTGGAGCAAGATCAGTAAAAGAGACTATCTCGCAGCGATGGAGAAGAGCGTAACAAATTCCACTCAAATAAAAGCACTTTTACAGTCCTCCTTGACAGATAAGATAAACGACCGTGAGATGTTTATGAAAGGTGTAGATTATTCCTACTATTACGAACAGGAAAATGAAATCACTTAAGGGGAAAAGTGAATGAAATTACAATTCAGGCAGCTGCCTTTTCAGATGGATGCGTCAGAGGTATAACATGGAAAAAATACAAGGATTCATTTCATACCACCATTGCCACCTAAGCGGGAAAAGCGTGTAGGGATTTACTGCCGTGTAAGTACAAACAGTGTTGATCAGCTGAAAAGCCTTACCGCCCAGGTATCGGCACTAACAAGATTGACAGCAGTTAATCCCAAATGGTTATTTAGTAGATGTTTACATAGATATTGCTTCAAGCAAGACAGGTTCTTCTCGTAAAGAATTTACCCGTATGCTGCAGGATTGTAAGTCACGCGATATAGAAATTATCCTAACCAAGAGCATCAGCAGATTTGGCCGAGATACGGTAGAGATTCTTGATGCCTTGAACCAGCTAAGGATTCTCGGCGTTCGGGTTATATTTGAGCAGGAAGTACTTGATACAGCCGATACAGATAATGACCTTATGATCTCAATAATAGAGTCAATTGCTCAGGCAGAAAATGAATCACGCAGCGATAATATTAAGTGGGGGATCAAACAACGTGCAGCACAAGGCACTTCAAAGCTATATAAAAGAAAATGCTATGGATATTTCAATGATGCAGATGGTAATTTGGTTATCGATGATAAAGAAGCAAAAAATGTGCGCATGATATTTAACTTCTATCTTCAGGGTAAGAGTGTTGTAGGCATTGTGAAAGAACTGGAACGCCTCGGAATAAAATCTCCTTCCGGAAAGGCTATATGGCCTAAGCGGACAATTGATGTAATGCTCAGTAATGAAAAGTATATAGGGAATGCCCGGTTGTTGGATAATGGAAAACATGATTTATGCTATTTAGCCGAGGGGAATAATCCGGCAATTGTATCCAAAGAAATGTATCAAGCGGTACAGATTGAAAAACAGCATCGAAGTAATGTCACAAAGGCCGAAGATGGTAACCAGAGAAAAAGTGAAAAATACAGTTCGAAGAAGTGAAAATACAAAATAGCCTAATCGAAAATCGATTGTTGAGAAGTTAGAATGGACATCAAACCAATATAAACACAGGACTTTTGCTATGTTTCTCTGAAATGACATATTGCCTAAAAAATTCACGTTGAGACGGTAGTGTTGATAACGAGGAGGGAAAAGTGAGTGTGTAAAAAGTCCAGTAAATATAGGCTTTTCGAGATTTGAGAGCAATAATCCAAAGTGCTAAAATCGTAAGAATATCGGTTCATGGGAATATGTCTAAAGGGATGATTTTGAGCGTGACAGAGCGATTTAGATGTCGGTGCTTTACGAGTGGTCGATTTAGATAACATGGGTTTGCGAGTGTTCGATTTGGATGTTTTTCGATTCTGTCCGGGAGTGTGTGGTCAGATTGAATGTTGGGGTAAAAGGTTGCAGAATAGGCTAATCAATATAGCTGAAATATGCTGATATGTTTATTAGTCTTGGAGATCAAATATATTTGGCAGGAGAAATTTTGACATGGTTATTTTGCGAACACCACGTTTGTATATGCGGAAAATACAAACAGATGATTATAGTTCTATTTGCTTAATTTTGCATAACATTAATGTCATGTATGCTTGGGAGCATGCCTTTACTGATGAGGAAGTAGTGCAGTGGATTGACGAAAATATTATGAGATATTATAGGGACGGTTATAGTTACTGGGCAGTAATAGAAAAAGCGTCTGATAAGTTAATTGGAGTGACCGGGTTAATTTCTGAACAAGTAGATAATGAAAACTATGTCGGCGTTGGCTATATTTATCAAAAATCATATTGGGGAAACGGGTATGCCTTTGAAGCTGCTTCTGCTTGTCTTGATTATGCTTTTAATACTTTGCATCTAAATGAAATTACAGCGCAAATTCGATCGGAGAATACGGCTTCAAGAAAAGTGGCTGAAAGACTTGGCATGTCTATAAAGAAGCAGTTTATTAGACGTTATAAAAACAAAGACATACCACATCTTCTTTATAGCCGTACAATATAGCATTGTTGTACCGTCCCCGGCAGTATAAATATGAAGGATTTGCCACACAAAGATAAATTCCAAGTAAATTCCACTGTAAATTTGTCCTCCGAGGCTATGAGCTCTCAAACAGCTGCCTGATCGACGGCTCGTAATACTCGGGGCAGGTGGTCGGCTTGCGGCCCGAAAGTTGCCACAATGCTTGCATTATACTTAGATTTGAAGGAATAATTTCGCTGATAGTGTCAAGGACTTTTATTAGAGTTATTTGGAGGGGTTATTATATGAAAAAAGTGTTGGTTATGGAAGGCGTAGAAAGAGAAACATTATCTGTAGGCAAAAATTTAATGGTAGTCAGAATTACTTTTAAAAAAGGAGCTGAAGTGCCCTTTCACACACACGAACACGAACAATCGAGCTACATACAAAGCGGATGCTTAAAATTATTAATAGACGAAGAAGAAATAGTTTTAACAGAAGGAATGTCGGCTATCGTTCCTCCAAATGCAAAACATAAGGCTATAGCATTGAAAGATACAGTCGATATAAATTCGTTTACGCCAGTTAGAGAAGACTATTTAGGGGTAGTGTAGGGAAACTCTGGTATCTGCTTCTTTTTGGCCCAAGCAATGTTAGCATCTACCACCCCGGAAGAAAAATAAGCACACTCTCCAACGGAATGTGCCTATTTTGTTATTATTTTGTCATTTTGAGTTTAATTATTAAACAAACAAAGCACCCTACGCTCCAAATCTAGTAGAGTGTCTTGGTTTAATTCTCTATTATACTTCTACATCCACCGTCACGGCGGACATAAATTCCACGGTGAATTTATCCTCAAAAGCGGTAATTTTTTCAATCAGCCGCCGGATAAGCTGCTCATTATATTCAGTAATGGCGGCGGTCTGTTCCCGCAGGAATGCGCTCATATCGGCAATCCTTTTCCGCAGTTCATCCCGACCGGCGCTCTCCAGTTGTACTTTTTGTTTTTCTCCACGTAAGCGGTAAATCTCATCGGCGACATCCTCGTAGTCGGCCTTGGAGCTGGCCAATTTCAGAAGCTCTGCCTGAAGCTCCTGAAGCCGCGCGTCGATGCCTGCCAGAGTCTGGTCATTTTCGTGAATCAGGACGGTTTCGATGTTATTTTGCAGGGTGACAAGGAAGGTGTCCTTGTCGCACAGTGCTTGGTTGATAGCGGTAATCAGCACCTGCTCAATTTGGCATTCCGGCACTGTTCGTGCATCGCAGAACAGGCCGGTGTTTTCCAACCTGCTGATGCAGCGCCAAACAACCGACTTTTTACCTCGATTGTTCCAATGAATCCTGCGGTAAAACTCACCGCAGCCTCCGCAAATAATCATGTTCGAGAAACAGTGGTTACTGCTGAAGGTCCTTTTCTTTCCGTTCGGGCTTGTGTGGACGATTCGGCGGCGGATAAGTTCTTCCTGAACCTGCATGAAAATTTCACGCGGGATGATGGCCTCATGATTGTTTTCCACATAATACTGCGGAACGATACCATGATTCCTTACCCGTGTCTTCGTGAGGAAGTCCGTGGTATATGTTTTCTGCAAGAGGGCATCGCCAATGTATTTCTCATTTCGCAAAATCTGGTTGATGTTGCTGGTGTGCCACTTCTCCCTGCCTGCGCCATTTAGGATGCCGTCGGCTTCCAGCCCTCGGGCGATTTTCAGCATACTGGCCCCTTCAAGGTATTCCCGGTAGATGCGCTTTACGATTTCAGTACAGCCTTTCTTGTCTCTTTTTTGTTCTTTTTCAGACTGCGGTTCAGAGGATACCTTTTAATCGCACTGCGGAAAAAGTTAATATACAATCTGGTCGGTGTGAGATGTCCCATCAGCACGTCGCCTTTTACCGGAAACGTATCGTAGAGAATAGACCTGTAATTTTTGGCTTTTTAGGGTCTATGGAAATCGTGATCCAAGCTGAACAGCCGTGGCTGGAAGCTTTTTGTCGCATCGTATACCGATGGGGCA
>Ga0208372_10073_pt1 | contig 42451 bp, 44 predicted proteins | sample Subbio2Dec_QV11A_FD_184832 | JGI IMG/M metagenome (GOLD analysis project Ga0208372, IMG submission 184832) | Serpentinite rock and fluid subsurface biosphere microbial communities from McLaughlin Reserve, California, USA - CR12Dec_QV11A (SPAdes) | ecosystem: Environmental > Terrestrial > Deep...
ACCTGCTGCTATCAAAATGGTCGCAGCCTTTAAAGTTGCCGTAGTTATCGCCACTCCCGCTGCTTTTAGTGCAACGGTGGCTACTGCGACTGGTATCGTCCACCAAGGATTCACGCTTGTTAGTAACATTAATTGTCCGGCTACCAGTGCCACCTGAAATTCCTCAATAGAAACTTTTTCAATACCATCATCTGTTGGTAGCAAAAAGTAGTTACCCTGTCTTTCTAAACCAACTTTCTTTCCATCGACAACCGCTACTTCCGGCCAAGGGAATTTATAAGATGCATCGCCTTCTTCTGTTTCAACCTTAATCACCGGCTGACCATTAATCACCTGTACTTCTGCATCAATGTACTGAATTTGTTGCTCGCTTTGCTTTTCTTGCCCCCTGCCATTCCCCTGCCCGGCGGCAACCGGAGTCAAAAAAGCAGACATTAACAGAACCACCGTCAGCAACATTGACGCGATACGGAATTTCTTCTTCATTGACATCCTCACTCCTCTAATATATTTTCCGGCGACCGTTCCCGTGCAATTTTTTCTTGGCTTGCAATTAGGAAAAATTGCCTTCTAGTGAAGAATATATCATAGCCCCCCCCGCGTCAATGCTATTATTGTAATAATTTTGTGTTACCTAAGTCAATTTGCAACAACTGTCATCTCTGCAGGCAAGCCATCCCTGCAGCGCAGGTCAAGCCTCCTTCGCACGCCTACGAACTATAATATTCAGCTTATGTCCATAAACAGTATTGATTTTGAATTGCCTCGAATGTGTGTCAACAAAAAAGAGCCTTTGTTTCTGAGGAGACAAAGGCATTTATTTGAAAGTTTCCCGGTTATAAAATGGCTTACCAAACGATATGCGATTTGCAGTGCGATTTTGCTGTTTTGCACCTCAAAACGGAACCCGTTACCCTTTGGGGGGCGGTTTTTTTTGCCGTTACTGTTGTTGGAAAGGATTTCTGAACCACCAGCCGCCATCCCAGTCCCACTGCTGTTCCGGGGGGCAGTGTGGGCAATCAGGCCAGCTGCACTCCTCTTGCGGTTCAGTGCCCGCAATAAACAGTTCGTCAATAGGGGCGAGCTCACAACGGGGGTTATGGAGCAGGCTGCTGTATGGGCAAAGCTGCACCGAAATCAAACCGCCGGGACGGCTAAACTCCCTGGCCGGCAGCTCTTTGTGGGCTTCCCGCATAAAGTTAGCCCAAACGGGGCCTGCAAGGCTGCTGCCGGTTTGTCCCGGCAGAGACAGGTTTTCATCATTGCCGACCCATACTGCCGTCACCAGATCAGGCGTATAGCCCACAATATAGGCATCCCGGTTCCCCTGAGAAGTGCCGGTTTTTGCAGCCGCAGGCCTATTGACGAGCGGGCCTAGTGACCGTCCGGTGCCGATAGGAGAGTTAAGGACACTTTTTAGCATATCAGTCATCAAATAGGCTATTTTTGCTTCCAATACCGGCGTGCGCTGTGGCTCGCTCTGATATAGAATGCGCCCATGAGAATCAGTAATTTTACTGATAAAACGTGGTTCAACCCGCACTCCTAAGTTGGCAAAGGGCACATATGCTGTGGCCATCTCCAAGGGAGAAACAGAGATGGGTCCCAGAGGTAAAGAGGCAATGGGTCTTAAGGGGCTGATAATGCCAAGGCGTGTGGCCATTTCCACCGTTTTTTCCGGTCCTACTTCCAGATGGGTTTTTACGGCTACCACGTTACTGGAGCGGGCAATGGCATCGCGCATGCGTAGCGCTCCGTAAAAACGACCACTATATTCCAGCGGTTCATACGGCTCGTCCTGGTTAGGCAGTTCATATGAAACCGGCTCGCTTACCCTAACTGTGGCTGTCGTTTCCCCGGCTTCCAACGCCGCAGCGTAGGTAAAAACTTTAAAGGCAGAACCTGAAGCCCGCCCAGGTTCGGCTACGGCGCGGTTAAACTGACTGCCCCGGAAGTCGCGGCTGCCTACCATGGCACGCACAGCGCCGTCCTCCGGATCGATGGAGACCAGCGCCGCTTGCAGGGGAAGCAGTTCTCCGTCTGTGCCGCGGGAAGTCTCCGGCACAAACCGGGCTACGGCACTTTCCGCCGCCTGCTGCATCTGCCTGTCGAGGGTGGTATAAATATGCAGTCCGCCCCGGTAGACAATTTGCGGATCTTCCGGAAAAATTGCTGCCAGCTCTTGTTCGATTAGATAATCAATAAAATGGGCACCCAGTTGGCGTTGCGCTCGATCGTCAGCTCTGTTACGTAAAACAAGTTCCTCTCTTTGCGCGGCTTGGCGCTCTGCTTCAGAAATATATCCTTCCGCCACCATCCTGGTCAGTACCGTATCTTGGCGTCGCTTGGCAGCGGCAAAATCCAAATGCGGGGAATAAAGGGCTGGGCCGCGAGGAATGCCGGCCAAAATTGCTGCCTCGGCCAGTGAAAGTTGTTGCACCGATTTTGCAAAATAGGTGCGCGAGGCAGCCTCAACTCCGTAAGCGGCATGGCCAAAATAGATTGTATTAAGATATTTTTCTAAGATTTCCTGTTTAGTAAAGCGGCGCTCCAGTTGAATTGTTAAGAACATTTCTTCTGCTTTGCGGGCGAAGGTTTTTTCCGGGCTCAAAAATAGATTGCGTGCCAGTTGTTGGGTAATGGTGCTGCCTCCTTCGGCAAGCCTGCGTTCTCTGATATTGCGGAAGACGGCGCGGAGTAAACCCTGCAGGTCAATGCCGGGATGGCTATAGAAACGATGATCCTCAACTGCGATAAAGGCTTGTTGCAGATGCAGGGGTACTTCTTCCAGCGGCACGGCAAAGCGGTTTTCTTCAAAACGGGTGGTAATCACGGCATTATTTCTGTCGTAGAAGGTACTAGTCAGAGGCGTCTCGATCTGGGGAAGCTCTCCCATCCCGGCAAGAGAGATTGCCAGAAAGCCGATTGCGCCCAAAGACAGAAAAATGATAGCTAAAAAAAGTGTCAGCGAAATCCGGGTGAACCGTCGCATCTGTTTCAACCTCCTTTGCGTGCGGTTTATAAGAAATTTCTCTCTTTAAAAATTATAGCACGATTATCTCAAGGAAACGCCTAGGAATTGTTTGCACAGCATGGAATATGTGGTATAATTCTTTCGATATGCTAGGAACATGCCGGGGATTGGCATGCCGTCAGGGGATAAAATAAGAACATGTAAAACAAAAAGGAGGTCTACCCAATGTTACCCACACCAAAGAAATTTAAAATTGTGGCTGCCGCCGCTGAAGGTTCCCATAAGCTGACAGCGTTTGATAATGCCTTGCTAGGTGCAGGTATCGGCAATGTCAATTTAGTGCGAATCAGCAGTATTCTGCCGCCTTCTGCCGAGCAGGATCAAGCGCTGGAACTGCCCCCCGGCTCCCTCGTCCCTACCGCTTACGGGTCGATTGTCTGCGACCAGCCGGGAACGAAGATTGCCGCTGCTGTGGGCGTTGGTTTTTCCGCCGATACGTTTGGCGTAATTATGGAGTTTTCCGGAATGTGCGGCAAGCAGGAAGCGGAAGATAAGATAGCGGGTATGCTAAAAGATGCTTTTGAGAATCGCGGTATCCCTTTAGTAAAAACGGAAATCCGTGCTGTTGAACATACTGTTGATTCAATCGGCTGTGCCTTTGCCGCCGTGGCGCTCTGGTATTAATCTTTAAGGAAAGAGAAGGGATAGAAACAAGATGGAACTTTGGTATACGGAAAAACAGACTGCTAATTTGGGCATCACCTGTTTGGTGCAAGAGACACTTTGCAACTTTAAGACAGAGTTTCAGCAGTTGGCAGTGCTTGATACTGCGCAGTTCGGGAAAATGCTTGTACTGGACGGTATGGTGCAGACTACCGAAAAAGATGAGTTTGTTTATCATGAAATGATTGCCCATATTGCTATGCAGGCTCATCCTAGCCCGAAAGATGTGCTGGTAATTGGTGGCGGCGATGGCGGAGCCATTCGTGAATTACTTAAATATGACACGGTGGAGTCTGCTACACTGGTGGAAATTGACGAGGCAGTAATAGCAATGTCAAAAAAATATCTGCCGGAGATTTCCTGCGCGTTGTCAGATCCTCGCGTTAATGTGCTTGTGGCAGACGGTATTCTGCATGTCAAACAGTCTCTTGACAAATACGATGTGATTTTGGTTGACTCTACCGAACCGGTGGGCGCGGCCATCGGGCTATTTGCGGAGGAGTTTTATGCCGATATTTCTAAGGCGCTGAAAAAAGACGGCATGCTGGTGGCACAAACCGAATCACCGTTCTTTAATCGCGATTTGATTGAGAGTACTTATGCCCGTATCGGCCGCGTCTTTCCGCTGGCTAAGCTTTACCTAGCCAGCATCCCCACTTATCCTAGTGGCTTGTGGAGTTTTACCGTGGGTTCCAAATGGTATGAACCTGAAAATTGTCGGCAAAAGCCTGTGAATACTAAGTATTACAACTTTGCTGTCCATCAGGGAGCGTTCTGTTTGCCTAATTTTGTTAAGGAACTGGTGGGAGAGAAGGGCAAATGAGCCAAATGCCGCTAAAAGCAGAGTGTGGCAGCTTATACATGGCTGCCGGCACCGACTATCAAGCTAGCCGGGCAGTAATTTTGGGAGCACCCATGGACTACACCGCTTCCCATCGCCCCGGTTCGCGCAGCGGCCCGCAAGCAATTCGGGCTGCTTCTCCCGGCTTGGAGGAATATAGCATTTATTCCGGCAAGGATTTGCGTGATGCCAGGTTTTATGATGCGGGAGATTTAGCTTTGCCCTTGGGAAACACAGCTCGTTCTTTGGCGATGATTGAGGACGCAACAGAAACCATTTTCGCAGCCAAAAAATTTCCGATTCTTTTGGGCGGAGAACACTTAGTCAGTTTGGGCGCTCTGCGGGCTGCCGTTAAACACTACCCAAAGCTTGCTGTGCTGCATTTTGATGCTCATGCGGATTTGCGTACAGATTATTTGGGAGAGCCCTATTCCCACGCTTCGGTGATGTATCATGCTTATACCGAACTGGGGGTAGAGCTGTTCCAGTTTGGCATTCGTTCTGCCACCAGGGAAGAGGAAACCTTTGCCAAAGAGCATGCCCATTATTATCCTTTTCATGTATTTGCACCGCTCAAGGAAGCGATGACTCTCCTAGTCAACCGACCTGTCTACCTTTCGCTGGATATTGACGTGGTTGATCCTGCGTTTGCGCCGGGAACGGGTACGCCTGAACCGGGGGGAATTAGTTCAGTGGAATTACTGGAGTCACTGGCGTTGCTGCGCCGTCTGCCTGTCGTAGGGATGGATTTGGTGGAAGTGACCCCGGTCTATGACTCGGCCGGAATCACGGCCATGCTGGCAGCTAAAGTAATCCGGGAAATTATCCTGGCATTTGCTTAAAGAAAAACAAGGCACCAGGCAAGTCTGGCTAAGCAAGCTGAAGATCAAAAGCGAGAGGTCGAAAGGGGAAGGGTGCAATGGGCACTAAGTATATTTTTGTGACGGGTGGGGTAGTTTCCTCTTTAGGGAAGGGGATCACGGCGGCGTCCTTGGGCTGCCTGTTAAAGTGCAGAGGGCTTAAGGTGACGATTCAGAAGTTTGATCCCTATATTAATTTTGACCCCGGCACGATGAGCCCATACCAGCACGGAGAAGTGTTTGTGACAGATGACGGGGCTGAAACCGACCTCGACTTGGGTCATTACGAACGCTTCATTGATATTAATCTGACTAGGAGCTCTAATGTTACCACCGGGAAGATTTATTGGTCTGTGATCAGCAAAGAAAGGAAAGGCGATTTTTTAGGAGGGACAATCCAAGTTATCCCCCACATTACTAATGAGATTAAGAGCCGGATCAAACGGTCCGCCCAACAGAGTGAAGTTGATGTGGTGATTACAGAAATTGGCGGCACCGTAGGAGATATTGAGAGTCTGCCTTTTTTGGAAGCTATTCGTCAGATGAAACGCGATATCGGTCGTGAGAATGTGATGTATATCCATGTCACTTTAATTCCCTACCTGTCTAGGTCTGGAGAACTAAAGACTAAACCTACGCAACACTCGGTGAAAGAATTGCGCTCCATCGGGATTCAGCCTGATGTGATTGTTTGCCGCACCGAACACGCTCTTTCCAGAGACATTAAAGACAAAATTGCCCTGTTTTGTGACATTGATCCTAAGGCCGTTATTGAAAATTCAGACGCAGCGTCTATCTACGAAGTCCCCTTGAAAATGCATGCGGAGGGCCTTGATGAAATTGTTATGAAAAAACTGGGGCTGCCAAATATAGGCTGCGATCTTAGCGAATGGCGAGCCTTGGTGGAACGGAGCAAAACGCTTCGTAACAAAGTGACCATTGGGCTGGTGGGAAAATATGTGGCTTTGCGGGATGCGTATCTTAGTGTGGCGGAGGCCCTGGCCCATGGCGGCTTTGAAAATGACTGTGCTGTGGATATCCGCTGGATTCAGGCGGAAGACGTGGAAAAGCAAGGGGCGGAAGCGCTGCTGGCTGGACTAGACGGAATTTTGGTCCCCGGTGGCTTTGGAGACAGAGGGATTGAAGGCAAAATTGCTGCGGTGCGTTATGCCCGGGAAAACAAAATCCCTTTCTTTGGAATTTGTTTAGGGATCCACTGTGTAATTATTGAATATGCCCGTAATGTTTGCGGTTGGCATGATGCCCATTCCACGGAATTTAATCCCAATACCACTCACCCGGTAATCGACCTCTTGCCGGAACAGGGCGACATTGAGGAATTGGGCGGCACTATGCGGTTGGGGCTCTACCCTTGCAAACTGGAAGAAAACACCTTGACGTATGCGGCGTACAAAGATGAAATAATTTATGAACGACATCGTCATCGCTACGAAGTAAACAATGTCTTCCGGGAGCGCTTTGTAAAACAGGGCATGGTGATGGCGGGGACATCGCCTGATGACCGCCTGGTGGAAGTTGTGGAACTTAGCGAGCACCCTTGGTTTGTGGCAAGTCAATTTCATCCTGAGTTTAAATCAAGGCCAAACAGGGCTCATCCACTCTTTCGTGACTTTATCGGCGCAAGCCTTGCTTACCGCGGCAACCGTGATTGCCAAGGAGAATAATTCCCGGATATTGGAAAAAAAATGAGCAGAGCAGAAAGAAGAAAGATAGTTGCGTGTAAGCAGTTGTAATTTTTTAGCTGATGTGATAAAAACTAATTGTATAACTTTTGTTTAAGAAAGGAAGGTCTAAATTATGACACATGTGATCAATGACGAGTGTATTTCCTGCGGCTCCTGTGAGCCCGAATGTCCGGTGGATGCTATTTCCGAAGGCGATGATAAGTATGTAATTGACGCGAAAACGTGTACCGATTGTGGTGCATGCGCGGAAGTGTGTCCGGTTGATGCCGTAATCGCTGAGTAAAATCTTGAAACAGTCAAAAAGAGGGCCGCTGGCCCTCTTTTTGACTGTTTTTGATTGGCTGCGGAAATTATTTCAGGCTTTCCTCTGCAATGCCGTAGTTGTGCATAATGCTAATGAGCCAAGGAGAAATTATAAAAAAGCTTCGTGCTTTTTACAGATGAAGTCACTCTTTTACCCGAAAGGAGGGTGTGCCCGTGCTGTTTCGAATGCGCAAATCGCGTACAAGGCGGATGATCGGCTGGTTTTCTTCAATGTATGGCAAGTTCCGCCATTGGATGAGGAGAGTACGTTAGCCAAAAGACGTTGCTGGTAAAAAAAGGTTGCTAAAAAAGGAAATCGCCTCCCCATAGAGAATAAGTGTCTCTGGAATATTTCTATAGATGCGGGGAGGGGATTTGCTTGCATAGAAAAATTATGGTGGTAGATGACCGGTGGGGAATCCGCAAACTTCTAAGCGAGGTGCTGCAGGGCGTCGGCTATCAGGTGATTACTGCTTCCGGCGGCAAAGAAGCGCTAGAACTCGTCAAGGAACACGCAGTCGACTTAATTCTTTTGGATATGAAGATGTCCGGAATGGATGGGTTGGAAACACTGACACTTCTAAAAAAAATTCGCCCGCAAGCCGTTGTTTTGATTATGACTGCTTACGAAGAAGTGGAAGGCTTAAAGGAAGCCAGTCGCCGTGGTGCGGCAGGTTACATTTCCAAACCGTTTGACATCGAAGAAATTAAAAGTTTGATTGCTGCCAAACTCCAGGCAGAGAGCGCTTGACAGAACAAACGGTAAGGGGAGGATGAGCGAAAATGCCTTTTGCGACACTGCAAAAAGTATTGGCGGCTGCTGAACGGGGCGGCTATGCGGTTGGCGCCTTTAATACTAATAATATGGAAATTATTCAAGCGATTGTGGAGGCGGCAGAGGAAGAAAAATCGCCTGTTATTCTGCAGGCCAGCCAGGGTGCCTTAAAATATGCAGGCATTCAGTACATAGCCGCTATGGTTCGGGCGGCGGTGGAGACTTCTTCTGTTCCTGTCGTGCTGCATTTGGATCACGGTACCAGCTTCGCGCAAACGATGCTCTGTCTGAAGCATGGTTTTACCTCGGTGATGTTTGACGGCTCAAAATATTCTCTGGCTGAAAATATAGCTGCTACGCGTAAGGTGGTAGACGTCGCTCATGCCATGGGAGCCTCGGTGGAAGGCGAACTGGGCAAGATTGGCGGCACTGAAGACGACATTTCGGTTGATGAGCACGATGCGCTGTTTACTGACCCGGCTGAAGCAGAGCGCTTTGTTAATGAATCCATGGTTGACGCACTTGCTGTGGCTATCGGCACAGCCCATGGCCCCTATAAAGGGGAGCCGCAATTAGATTTTGCCAGGTTAGAGAGCATAAATAGGCGGGTAGAGGTGCCAATTGTTTTGCACGGCGCTTCCGGTGTGTCGGCGGAGAGCATTCGTAGGGCGATTGCGCTTGGTGTTTGTAAAATTAATATTGATACGGAACTGCGTCAGGCTTTTGCCCGCAGTGTGCAACAGGTGGCGCAGAACAAACCGGGAGAATATGACCCGCGTAAAATCTTGGGTCCTGCCAAAGAAGAAATGAAGAAGATTGTCAGGGAAAAAATGCGTTTATTTGGCTGTTCCGGCAAGGCGGGGGAGTGAGCTTTTAGTGAAACTGTTTCTAGATACGGCAAATTTAAAGGAAATTGAACAGGCGGTGGCATGGGGTGTTATTGACGGAGTCACCACAAATCCGACGCTGGTAGCAAAAGAAGGCAAAGATTTTAAGCAGTTGCTTGCAGAAATCTGCCGGCTTGTGCCTGGGCCTGTTTCCGCAGAAGTGATTGCTACTAGTACCGTGGAAATGGTGCGTGAAGCGGAGGAGTTAGCAAGCATTGCTCCTCAGGTGGTAATTAAAGTGCCAATGACACCAAACGGTCTGCAGGCTGTAGTGGCTCTTCGGGAAAAGGGAATTCGCTGTAATGTAACGTTGGTCTTTTCTTTCAACCAAGCACTACTGGCTGCCAAAGCCGGTGCCGCATATCTCAGTCCTTTTTTAGGCAGACTGGATGATTTGGGTTATAGTGGCGTCGGCTTGGTCGCAGAAATTTGCGGGATATTCCGGCAGTATGCTTTGAAAAGCGAAGTAATTGCCGCCAGCATCCGCCATCCGCTGCATGTGGTGGAGGTGGCGCGGGCGGGTGCTCAAATTGCTACGCTCCCTTTTGGTGTGCTTAGCCAGATGTTCAAGCATCCTCTAACAGATTTAGGCATCGAACGCTTTTTGGCAGATTGGTCGCGCGCAAACCAAAATAATAAGTAGTACGTTTTAGCTTAAACATTCCATAGTTTGTGGGGGGAGACACTTGGAGAGAGAACTGGCGCTGGAATTTGTGCGCATCACAGAAGCTGCCGCGCTGGCTGCCGGGCGCTTAATGGGCCGCGGCGACAAAGAGGCGGCGGATCAAGCTGCCGTAGACGCCATGCGAAATGTTTTCGATACTGTTGATATTGACGGCATCGTGGTTATTGGTGAGGGCGAAATGGATGAAGCCCCCATGCTCTATATCGGAGAAAAAGTTGGCACCGGCACCGAGCCTAACGTTGATGTGGCGGTAGACCCGCTTGAAGGAACTAATCTGGTAGCCAAAGGTCTGCCTAATGCTCTCTCAGTTGTGGCGGTGGCACCAAGGGGCTGCCTGCTGCATGCTCCTGATGTTTATATGGAGAAAATTGCGGTGGGGCCGCGAGCCAAAGGGTGCATTAACTTGGATGCCACCGTCCTCGAAAATTTGCAGGCTGTGGCTCATGCCTTAGAAAGAGAAGTGCAGGATTTAACGGCGATAATTCTGGATCGGCCGCGCCATGCAAAAATTATTAAAGACATCCGCGCTGCCGGCGCTCGTGTTAAATTAATCAGCGACGGGGACGTATCAGCCGCTATTGCCACCGCTATTGACAATACTGGAGTAGATATTTTATTTGGAACCGGCGGAGCGCCTGAAGGCGTTATTGCCGCCGTGGCGTTAAAGTGCCTGGGCGGCGAAATGCAGGCGCGCCTGAAGCCGGAAGGAGAAGAGGAAACGGCACGTGTAAGCAAGATGATTTTGAACCCGACCAAACTGCTTTTGCTTGATGATTTGGTATTGGGGGATGATATTTTTTTTGCGGCCACAGGAATTACAGACGGCGATATGCTTCAAGGCGTGCGTTACCGCGGGCGGACGGCGGAAACCCATTCGCTGGTGATGCGTGGTCTGACAGGCACTATTCGCAATATCTATGCTACGCATATTTTGGACAGAAAGCCGCGTTTTGTGGCACGGAAGGCAGGGTGTAAACAGAACCCCCGGGCCAGGTAAGCGCGAAACTTTAAGGGAAAGCTAAGCGGTAAAGGTATAAAGTTAAGCGGAAAGGGTATAACTTAGGGTATCTGCTTTTAAGCGTTGTGGAAACACAGCGCTTTTACGTACAGAGGTGAGATTATGAAAAAAGGCATGATCCCTGTTTTAATCGTTTTTCTCTTACTCTTATTGCCGCAGGCAGTGTCCGCCAAGCCTGACCAAATCCTTGCCGACGCACAAACGGAAGCGCCGTCCGGGTCAAGTTTTCGCCCCGTATACATCAGGCAGTTAAACAATCTGCAGACAAAGAGGCAGCGAAGGTCAGAGACAGCCGTGTTGCGGCATCAAGTGCGCCGCGGTGAAACGCTTGGTTACATTGCACGGAAATACGGTACAAGCGTTGAATATCTGATGAGGATTAACAATCTGACTAATCCTCACTTCATCCGCGAACGACAAATCTTGAATTTGCTTGTGGAAAGTCCGCCCGAGCAGGCCATCTCGGCTAAGGTTACTCATACACTGCGGCGGGGAGAGACGGTTTGGGATCTTTCCCGCCGCTTTCGAGTCGGGATGGAGACCATTTTGCGAGCCAACAAGATTACTGACCCGCGCCGGATGATGCCCGGGCAAAGGCTGATCATTCCGGGAGTCGCCGCAGCCACGCCAACTTTGTCGCAACGCAGAGGAACTCTGCTCTCGTCACGCTCAGCTTCCAATACAGCGTTCCTCTGGCCCACCGGCGGACAGATTTCCTCCGGATTTGGTCCGCGGTGGGGCGGCTTTCACTACGGCATCGATATCGCCGCCGTAGTCGGCACACCCATTTTGGCCATTGCTGCCGGCACCGTAACTGATGCAGGCTGGTGGCCGGGCTTTGGCAAGATGGTGCGCATTGAGCACGAAGATGGCTGGGTGTCTATCTACGGACATTCTTCCCGCATTTTTGTGGCTGCCGGAGAAGAAGTTAAGACCGGGCAGAAAATTGCTACCGTAGGACGCACCGGTAATGCCACCGGCCCTCACCTGCATCTGGAGATGATTTTTAACGGGGCGCATCAGAATCCGTTAAAGCATCTTCCCGCCAGGTAAGAAGAAGTCACCGAATTAGAGCATAAGCAATCAATAAAAGTCGGCAGTGCTATTGCACTGCCGACAACGTTATGCTATCATAATACGTGTGGATTTTGATGCCAGAAAGAGGTGAGCACCAATGAAAGAAAAGATTCATCCTAAATATGAAAAAGCTACCGTATCTTGCGCTTGTGGGACTTCTTTTGAGACCGGCTCCACAAGAAAAGAACTGAAGGTGGATATTTGCTCCAAGTGCCATCCATTTTTTACAGGCAAACAGAAGTTTATCGATACCGGTGGACGGGTCGAACGCTTTAAGCGCAAGTATGGCATGTAACGAGAAAAGGCGGATAATTTCCTGCGCAATAAGCAAAGGCAGCGTCAGACGCTGCTCTTTTTTTAGCTACTCAGGCACTCGCTAGTTTGGAGGGAAAAAGATGTCTGCATCGTCTAAAGTGGGAGGGCAGGCGGTCATTGAAGGCGTGATGATGCGCCACATGAACCGCATGGCTATTGCGGTGCGCAAGCCAGACCGGGAGATTTTCATTCATCAGGAGATACTTTTTCCCGCAGGCCAGAAATATCCACTGCTAAAACTACCGGTTTTGCGCGGGATGGTAGCTTTTGTGGAAGCTCTAATCATCGGTGCGCGTTCGTTAACGATTTCTGCTAACCAGGCGTTGCCCGAGGAAGAAGAAGAGCTGACCGGCTGGCAGATGACGCTTACCATTCTGGCGTCTCTGGCGCTCGGCTTTTCCCTGTTCTTTTTTTTGCCCACAGTGCTTGTCCGGCTGTTGGCCGGTAATGTTACTGCCCAGCCACTCTTCTTGAACCTGCTGGAAGGTGGTGTGCGGATTACCATTTTCCTGAGCTATATTATAATTATTTCGCGTTTCGGAGATATCCAGCGTGTTTTTCAGTATCACGGTGCCGAACATAAAGTTATTTCCTGCTATGAGGCGGGAGAAGAGCTAACTGTGGAGAATGCGCGTAAATATTCTTCCTTACACAGCCGTTGCGGCACAAGCTTCATGCTGTTGGTAATGGCTGTGAGTATTCTGCTCTTTTCGTTTTTTGGTTGGCCGGGATTGGTGCAACGTTTGCTTTTGCGCTTGTCGCTACTGCCCTTGGTGGCAGGAATTTCTTACGAAATCATTCAGTTGGCCGGACGCTACCGATTTTTTTGTTACCTGACCGCCCCTGGCCTGTGGCTTCAGCGCCTTACCACCAGCGAACCGGACGACCGTCAGTTGGAGGTAGCGGTGCGCGCGCTCCAGACAGTTTTGCGGCAGGAAGTTGAGGTGTGATGCTATGTTTGAAAAGTTACAGGCAATCGAAGACCGTTACCAGCATTTGGAGCAGTCGATTAGCGACCCGAGCATAATCTCCCGCCAGAGCGAATGGCGCAAGCTTACGAAAGAGCATGCTCGCATCAGCGATATTGTTGCTGCATATCGCCAGTATAAAGTGGTGGAACAAGAGTTACGCGAGGCAAAAGAAATGTTGCGTGAAGGCAACGAGGAAGAAATGAGCCGTTTCCTGAAAGAGGAAGTGGAAGAAAACTCGGCAAAGAAAGAGGAGTTGGCCCAGCAGCTGAGAGTGCTGTTGTTGCCCCGGGACCCAAACGACGAAAAGAGTGTTATTGTCGAAGTGCGAGCCGGGACAGGCGGTGAGGAAGCGGCGTTATTTGCCGGCGATCTTTTACGGATGTATACGCGTTATGCCGAGCGTCAGGGCTGGAAAACGGAAATTCTTAGCACCAGTTCTACTGATATTGGCGGCTTTAGAGAAGTCGTATTTGCCATCGAAGGAAACGGCGCCTACAGCCGCCTAAAATATGAAAGCGGCGTCCACCGTGTACAGCGGGTGCCGGCCACGGAATCCGGCGGCCGCATTCATACATCGGCTGCCACCGTAGCCGTTTTGCCGGAAGCTGAAGAAGTAGAAGTTGAAATTAATGCAAACGACGTGCGAATTGATGTGTTCTGCTCCTCCGGACCAGGAGGGCAGAGCGTAAATACTACGCAGTCTGCAGTCAGGATTACTCACTTGCCTTCCGGCATCGTCGTCTCCTGTCAGGATGAAAAGTCTCAGCATAAAAATAAAGATAAAGCGATGCGAGTTTTACGTGCGCGCCTTTTTGAAAAAGCGCAGGAAGAACAGGCGGCTGAGACGGCACAGGCAAGGAAGTCCCAAGTGGGGAGCGGTGATCGCAGCGAAAGAATCCGCACTTATAACTATCCTCAGGGCAGAGTTTCAGACCATCGCATCGGCATGACGCTCTACAAGCTGGAATATTTTTTAGACGGCGACATTAACGAGATGATTGACGCTCTAAACACCAGTGCGCAGGCGGAACTGCTCAAGAAGGTGGATGCATGAGCAGCACAATTAAAGAAGCCCTGCAGAGGGCTTCTTTTTGCCTGCAACGAGCCGGTTGCGGAAACCCCGTCGGCGAGGCGGCAGCGCTGTTAGCTGCCAGTTTGGGAGTAACGCGTGCATGGCTCTACGCTCATGGGGAGGAAAAGCCTGAAGCAGCAGAGTTGCAGCATTACTTTGCCTGGGTGGCCAGGCGAGCCGACGGCGAACCGTATGCCTATTTAACAGGCGAAAAAGAATTTATGAGTCTGTCGTTTCTTGTGACGCCGGCTGTGTTAATCCCTCGTCCCGAAACGGAACTTTTGGTGGAGACGGCGGTGCGCGAATTAAAGGGCAGAGAAAATTTGCGCATTCTTGATCTGGGAACGGGCAGCGGTGCAGTGGCTATCAGTATCGCAGTGCTCTTGCCGGAGTCAGAAGTGGTGGCAGTTGACATCTCCCCGGCAGCTTTGCATGTTGCGACACAAAATGCTGCCCGCCACGGAGTAACAAACAGGGTACGCTTTCTGGCAGGAGATTTGTATGCGCCGGTGTGCGGGGAAAGGTTTGACGCTATAGTCAGCAATCCGCCTTATATTTCCTCCACTGATATTGAAACGCTAGAGCGGGATGTAAAAGATTTTGAGCCCCGTTTGGCTTTAAGCGGCGGCCCTGATGGACTTAATTTTTACAGGCGCTTGACGGCTGAATTAGCTCTGCTGGCCGCCCCTCCCGCGTTGCTGCTCTTTGAGGTCGGCTACCGACAGTCTGAGGCTGTGGCAGCTCTCTGCTATGCCGCCGGCTATAAGAATATTAGCCAGCTTAACGATTTAGCCGGTATTCCCCGCATTATCCTGGCTAAGCCGGCAGGGACGGCATAACTCTCTTTGTCAGCTGTCATTTTAGGGCTTGCCCGGTGGAGGTAATAGTTAGCTGGCCATGCTTGACTCCTTTTACGCCCACAAGACGATCTGCCACTTCCCGGGCTTTTCCTGCCGGTCCTTTAATCACCAGTACTTCCAAGCAGTTGTGGTGATCCAAATGGACATGGGTGGTCGCAAGAACCAGCTCATGCCAGTTATGCTGCAGTTCAGTGAGCAGATGACTTAGCCCTCGCACATGGTGGTCATAAACGAGCGTAATCGTTCCAGCCACTTCCTGGTTTTCGTCTTCCCACTCCATTTCCACCAGCCGGTTGCGAATCAGATCCCTTACAGCCTCGGAACGGTTAACGTAGCCGCTAGCCACAATTTTCTTGTCAAACATTTTCAGTAACTGCTCATTCATCGAAACGCCAAAACGAACTAGTTCTGTCACCAGTCAGCCTCCTTCTTAACAATCTGCATCACTAGTTTCTCCCTGAACATGCAAATTCCTTTAGTTGTTCCCGACTTACCGCACGCCAATAAAAGGGCGTGTTTTTTTGTGGAAATTATCTTCTTCTCTGGTTTAGGACATGTAAATTTTGGCAATAATATGTACAGGAAGATGAGGAGGTAAGATGATGCAGCTCAAAAAGGTTAATCTTTGTGGAGTTAATACACATAAATTGCCTTTCCTCTCTGCTGCACGGATCAAAGAATTGTTTAATAAAAAGGCAGAGGGAGATCAGGATGTGCGCCAGGAGCTGATTAATGGCAATTTGCGTCTTGTCCTAAGCATCCTCCAGCGGTTTAAAAACCGTGGTGAAAATTTGGATGATCTTTTTCAGGTGGGCTGCATTGGCTTGATAAAAGCGGTCGATAATTTTTCGCTGGAGCATAATGTCAACTTCTCAACTTATGCGGTACCAATGGTTATCGGGGAAATCAGACGCTATTTGCGTGACAACAATGCGCTTCGGGTTAGCAGGTCGCTGAAAGTGTTGGCTCAGAAGGCGCAACAAATACGCGAAAAATTAACTGGCAAGTTGTTGCGGGAGCCGACAATCGGTGAAATTGCTCAGGAATTAGGCGTTACACCTGAAGAAGTGGTGTTTGCTTATCAAACTTTAAATGAGCCAATTTCGCTGCACGAACCGGTGTTTCAGGATGCCAGCGACCCTGTTTATGTGCTGGATCTAGTGAGTGATAAAAAATGCAGCGCCGAGTTGTGGGTGGAAGATCTCACCTTGCGCCAAGCACTGACAACTTTGACTAAAAGAGAGCGAAAAATTTTGGAAGATCGTTTCTTTGACGGGAGAACTCAGATGGAGATTGCGGCTGAAATCGGCATTTCTCAGGCACAAGTCTCCCGGATTGAAAAGGCTGCGCTCCGCCAGGTGCGCCGTTGCCTGCAAGGGCAAGGAGGCAAGGAAAATGCAGAGGCGTAAAATACTTTTAGTTGTGCTGACAGGAGTGTTGTTGCTTTCAGTCTTAACTTTCGGGGCGCCTGAGGGCAAGGAAACGCCTGAAGATTTCCTGCGGCTGCACGTACGAGCCCACAGTGACGCACCATTCGACCAATTTTTGAAATATCAGGTGCGAGATGCAGTGCTGACAGTCTTGGCGGATCACTTGGCGGCGGCCGACAATTTGCAGGCAGCCGGTGCCAAGGTCGATCAGTCACTGCCGGAGGTGCTCCTTGCGGCGCAACAGGTTGTCAGGCAAGCCGGCTACGATTATCCGGTCAGAGCCTCCCTTGGCGAGGCTGATTTTCCCACACGGCTTTACGGCGGCCAAGTTTACCGGGCAGGACGTTATCAGGCATTGCAGATTTATCTTGGCGAAGGGCTAGGCAAAAACTGGTGGTGTGTGTTATTTCCACCACTCTGTTTTGTGGGAGTGGCTTCAGAGAAAGCAATACCACAACCTGGGCAGGCAACTCCCCCACCACCTAGGTCTCGTCTGATAGAATGGTGGCGGCAGCTTCGTGACTAAGGTTTTTTGCGGGGCAGAAAAGTCAAGATAATTCCCCTCCCTTGGAGGGGAATTAGGCGGCTATTTTCAGAGTAGACACCTATGCCCCTAAAGACGAGGGGACCATCAGAAGGATGAAAATGCGCCCCAGCAGGCCCTCACCCTAGCCCTCACCCATTGCTAGATGTCGGAGGTCAGATGTCGGACTCGTTTGAATCGGCGAAATAGCCGATTCACAGACACCAATGGGAGAAGGGAACATTTATGCCCACGCTCGTACCATGTAGGGGCGGGTTTCAAACCCGCCCAAGCAGATGGAAGATGCTATTTTCAGGTTAGATACGTTCTTTTTCGCGTAGCTGCGAAAACGTGCGAGCGTAGCATCTGAGGAAGACTACATTGCCCGGAATGCTCCAAAGTCTCATCATAGTGACATTTTCTCAGACCGCTTACATGGTGACAATATCACAGTCCGTTCACAACTAAGGTTATTTGCGGTTGAAAAAGTGCGATGCATCTATTATAATTAACACGTCATCTGCTGGCAGACAGTAAAAGGCATGCTGCCAAAATTAGTGAAGTAAAATATGGGGGGTGGCGCGATGAAAATAAGGTTGGAAGCATTACGTGAACAATTTAAGGAACATAAATTGACCCCGCAGCGCAGAGTAGTTTTGCAAACGTTGCTTGAGAATCAGGATCAGCACATGAGTGCGGAAGAAGTCTATGTTTTGGCTAAGGAAAAGGATTCGGAAATCGGTTTTGCGACCATTTACCGGACGCTGGACTTATTGGCAGACTTAAATATTGTCCATAAACTAAATTTCGGTGACGGGCGCAGCCGCTATGAGCTTTGCAATCTGCCGTCTGAACACCATCATCATCATCATTTGGTCTGTTTAAACTGCAACCAAATTCTTGAAGTAAAAGAGGATTTGCTTCAGCAGCTAGAAACACTGATCGAGCGAGAGCATGGCTTTCAGATTGTGGATCACCGCGTGCAGTTTTATGGCTATTGTTCCGATTGCAAGGAAAAATAACATTGAAACACGGAGGAAAATTATGAGCGGAAAAAAGAGCAAGGCTTTGCGCTTGGCGAGCCTTTTTTTGCTTGTATTGTTGTTTATGCTCTCACCGGGAGAAGCTGTCACACCGCCTCCTATAGAAAATGGTGAGTCTGTAGTTTTGCGCGGCCTTGTGCTGGCAGTTGAAGATTTGGAGCCGGATGAAGAAACGCAGGATTTTGTCGAGCTTGAGCAAATGGTCACTGTTGAAATCACCAGCCAGCCCTTTCAGGGTCAGCAGTTTACCATTCTGAATTCTCTGATGGGGCATCCGCTGTTTGATTTATATTTGACTGAGGGGCGTCGGGTTATTCTCTGGGGAGAAGTTGATCAAGACGGGAAGCTGCGTGCCATTTACCTGCAGGATTTGGTCCGTGACAACTATCTTTACCTGATTAGCGCTTTGTTTGTTTTGTCGTTGTTGATTGTCGGTCGGGCAAAAGGGTTGCTTACGGTGGCGACCCTGGGGATCACTGTGGTGGCAGTCGCCCAAGTTCTTCTGCCACTGATTATCAGAGGCTACCCGCCGATCCCCGTCACACTGCTCGTAGCTGCCGGGATAACAATACTTACATTGGTGGGCACCGGCGGGTTGCAAAGAAAAACTGCCGCAGCCGCCATTGGTACTGTGGGAGGTGTGCTTGTGGCAGGGTTGTTGGCTTTTTGGGTTGGCGATGCCGCCAATCTTACCGGCTTTTCCAGCGAGGAAGCGCAAATGCTGCTCTACATGGAAGGAGGGCCCATCGATGTGCGCGGACTTTTGTTTGCCGGAATAATTATTGGCGCCCTTGGTGCAGTGATGGATGTAGCCATGTCTATTGCCGCCTCATCCCATGAAGTGTATTGTGCCAATCCGGCTATCTGTATGCGGGATCAGATTAAATCGGCTATGAATGTGGGCCGGGACGTGATGGGCACCATGGCTAATACGCTGATTTTGGCGTATGTGGGTACTTCAATGCCGCTGCTGATCTTGTTTATGGGTTATGATGCTCAATTTCTCACTATTATAAATTCCGACCTCGTGGCTACGGAAGTAGTGCGGGCGATGGCCGGAAGTATCGGCTTGGTTGCCGCCATCCCGCTGACTGCCGTTTCTGCCGGTTTGCTTACAGCTCGTAAAACGAAAACATTCAGGCAGTAAAGTTTAAATTGAGAGGAGGAAGCAAGGATGGGGGAAGCATACCAGAAAAAAAAAGCGCGCCTGGAAGCCTTGTTACAGGAAATGGGCAGCGTTCTCGTGGCATTTTCCGGCGGTGTGGACTCTTCGGTGCTTTTGGCTATGTCGGCTCGCACATTAGGCAAAAATGTATTGGCCGTTACCGCAGTCTCGGAAACTTACCTGCCTGAAGAACTGGCGGCAGCAAAAGAACTGGCAGCAACATTGTCTGTTCCACTGGAAGTAATTGAAACAATGGAACTGGAGATTCCCGGGTTTGCCGAAAACCCACCGGAGCGCTGCTATTATTGTAAACAAGAGCTGTTTGGTAAGCTTAGCAGTTTGGCTGTCCGACGAGGGCTGGCATTTGTGGCTGACGGCTCCAACGTTGATGATACCGGCGACTGGCGCCCGGGGTCGAAGGCAGCGGCCGAGCTTGGGGTGCGCAGCCCCTTAAAAGACGCGGGTTTTAGTAAAGAGGATGTCCGTCAACTCGCGCGTGAATTGGCGTTAAAAAACTGGGATAAGCCGGCTATGGCTTGTCTTTCTTCACGCTTTCCTTACGGTCAGGCGATTACAAAAGAAAAGGTGGAACAGGTGGCGGCAGCGGAACGCTATTTACGCAGTTTGGGCTTTGTGCAACTCCGTGTGCGTCACCATGGTGACACGGCCCGTCTTGAGCTGCCGGCTGACAGGCTGTCTGCTGCCGTAGCTTTTGCGCCGCAAATCGTCTCCCGCCTTAAACAGTTAGGTTTCACTTATATTTCTCTAGACTTGGCAGGCTATCGCACCGGTTCGATGAATGAAGTGCTCTAGGCGGCAATTAGCTTAAGTGAACAGGCACAAGTGAGCAGAGCTAAGGGAGTAACCCCTCGGCAAGGGCGGCTACCATTGCTGCCGAGTAGACTTTTTTAAGGGGAGTGCCGGAGGCGTTAGCCAGTTGGCGACAATCCTGGTATTCCGGGGCGGCGTTAATGATCCGGTTGCTTGATTCGGCTATTTTAACACGAACCGGACCGTAGGCGGTTTCCACGCTGATTATCCGGCGAGGAAGCATCAGTTTCTCTGCTGTGAGCCGGCGGATGCCTAGTGTCGTGGTTTCGGCAAAAATGATCTCGAGGAGAGGTTCTTCCTGTTCCTGTCTGGCCAGCACCGAGAGCATTACCCCGGGGCGGCCTTTTTTCATCTGTACCGGGACAAGTGTTACATCCAGCGCGCCCGCGCTAAACAGTTTTTCTGAAACATGATTGTAAAATTCCGGGTTCATGTCGTCTATGTTAGCTTCCAGGATTACCGTCTCTTCCCTTAGGTATCCTGGTGCGGGAGCGGCGGCTTCACCCACGATAACGCGCAACAGGTTAGCGATGGAGAGCTCTTTTTTCCCGGCGCCGTAGCCGCTTTTAATGACAGTCATCGTTGGCAGCGGCCCAAACTTTGCCAGCGTGGAGAGAACGGCTGCCCCGGTAGGTGTGAGCAGTTCCGCTTCAATGCCGCGGGAATAGACTGGAACGCCGCTTAACAGTTCCAGAGTGGCCGGCGCCGGAACCGGCAGCTCGCCATGGGCGCAGCGCACAAAACCGCTGCCGCAATGGAGCGGGGAAGAACAGATTTTTTCTGCCCCCAGCGAGTAAAGAGCTGCGGCGATACCCACAATGTCTACGATGGAATCGACTGCTCCCACTTCGTGGAAGTGGACGTCCGCCGGTGCTTTGCCGTGAATTTTTCCCTCTGCTTCCGCCAAGCGGCGAAAGACTGCCTGGCTCATGGTTTTTACTTGCGGCAACAGAGCGGAAGTCTCCAGCATCGCCGCAATCTGGTGATAGTGCCGGTGAGGCTGTTGTTTTTCAGTTATCGCCACAGTTACATCCAAGGCTGAGATCCCTTTTTTCAGCACACGGTTTAGTTTAAGTTCGTAGCCTGTCAGCGGCAGGCAGGCCAGCTCCCGTTTTACTGTTGTCAGCGACGCGCCTGCATCTAGGAGGGCCGCTAACAACATGTCGCCGCTGGCGCCGGCAAAACAGTCAAAATAAATAGTTTTCATAGTTGGTTCTAATCTCCTTTGCGCATTCATCTCTTACAGTTTATCACAAACCGACCCCTTGAATAAGCAGCAGTCTTTAGTAAAATCATGTTTGCAGGAATTTTTGGTTAAACTGTCGAAGCAGTAAATTTTCCGGCACTAATTTTAGCTAGTGTCGCCGACAAGCTACGTCAGAGGAGGTGCGTCTTCGTGTATAACAAAATTGGTGGAACACTGATTTTCGACGTAAAAGCAGCGCCTGCCGCTCCTCTTATGCTGGCGGAAGCAGCCCGCATCTTAGTGGGAGGCGGTTTGGTGGCCTTTCCCACAGAGACAGTCTATGGTTTGGGCGCCAACGCGCTGGACGCTCAGGCCGTGCAGAAAATCTATCTTGCCAAAGGACGCCCCAGCGATAATCCGTTAATTGTGCATATTGCAGAATTTGCTCAGCTGCAAGAATTGGCATGTGAGATTCCGCCGGCAGCCGAAAAATTGGCTCGCCATTTTTGGCCGGGGCCGTTGACGCTGGTCTTAAAAAAACGGGCGGCGGTTCCGGATGTCGTGACCGGCGGCTTGGACAGTGTGGCTGTCCGGATACCGGCTCATCCTGTAGCTCTGGCCCTGCTACGCGCTACCGGCCGGCCGGTAGCGGCTCCCAGCGCCAATCTGGCCGGTAGGCCAAGCCCCACCAGCGCCCAACATGTCATAGATGATCTGGCAGGGCGGATTGATGCGGTGCTGGATGGAGGTCCCTGCGCCGTTGGCGTGGAGTCTACTATTCTCGATATTCGTGGCGGCTGCCCGCTCCTTTTGCGCCCGGGCGGCGTTACACCGGAACAGATTAGTTTTCTCTTGGGGAAAAAATGCTTGTCGGTTGCTTGGCAGGAAGACACAGCGATGCCACCTCCTTCTCCCGGTCTGAAATATACTCATTATGCGCCGCAAGTACCGCTTTACCTGGTGTTGGCGCCTCCGGAAAAGCTTTTGGCCGAGATTGCTTGCTTGCAAGATAAATACCGTAAGCAGGGAAAGCATGTTGGTCTGCTGCTTTCCAAAGAACTGGCGGCTGAGCTTGAAGCTGATACGGTGGAAATTCTGGGCAGCCGCGACCATGCGGCAGAGCTGGCAGCCAATCTTTACGGGGCGTTGCGCAGGCTTGACAAGAGTGCGGCGGAGCTGATTATTGCGGAAGGATATAGTGAGGCAGGCTTGGGTCTGGCGGTGATGAATCGGCTGAAAAAGGCGGCGGGACCTCGGGTGCTTGTGGTGGAGTGAAGAAGATGATGGCTAAGAAGTGCTTGTTATTTGTTTGTACCGGCAACACCTGCCGCAGCCCACTCGCAAAAGTATTGACTGAGGCGGCGCTCAGAGCGTCGGGAGTGGATGGTTGGGAAGTAGCTTCCGCCGGGCTGGCTGCCCACCCAGGGATGGCCGCCAGCGCCGAGGCGGGCGCCGTTGCCCGGGAAGCCGGCTTAGATTTGGCGCTGCATCGCGCTAAACCGCTCTCAGCCGAACTTCTGGCAAGAGCTGAGCTCGTTTTGGTGATGACAGCCGGACATAAAACGGCTCTTTTGGCCGGGGCAGCCGGGTACGCCGACAAGATTTACACAGTTAAGGAGTATCTGTCTTTCGCAGGCGATGTGGCCGACCCTTTTGGTGGCGGTTTAGCAAGTTATCGCCAAACGGCACAGGAGCTGCACAGCCTAGTGAGTTTGCTGGTGGAAAAGTTAAAAGGATAGCGAAGACGCAGGATTTGTCTGTGTAAAAGGAGAAAATAGCAGCTAAGGGGAGTGTTTATGAAGATTGCCATCGCTAGTGACCATGGAGGCTTTCGGCTAAAGAAACAGATAGCAGCTTATCTGCAAAAGAACGGCTATTCCTATCAGGATTTTGGCGCATTGTCTGACGAAGCTGTGGATTACCCCGATTTTGCCTTGCCGGCAGCTCAGGCGGTGGCTGACGGTGAATATGCTTTGGGGATTCTCTGTTGCGGCACAGGGGTAGGCGTAAGTATTGTGGCCAATAAAGTGCCGGGTATCAGGGCAGCCAACTGCAGTGACCCTTTCTCTGCCAGAATGAGTCGTGAACATAATGATGCTAATGTGCTGACTTTGGGTGAGCGTGTTTTAGGGTGCGGCCTGGCGCTCGAGGTGCTGGCAGCATTTCTGCAAGGCCGCTATCTGGGCGGCCGGCATGCTTGCCGTGTGGAGAAAATAAAAGAGATTGAGGCTAAATTTTTGGGTCAGGGAGAAGCAGACCGCTAAGGAGGTACGAAATTGTCAACGCTACATTTGGTTGACCCGGAAGTCGCCCGGGCCATTGCCCTTGAGCAGGACAGGCAGCAGAGCAAAATAGAGCTGATTGCCTCGGAGAATTACGTTAGCCGCGCTGTGTTAGAAGCACAAGGGTCGCCGCTGACAAACAAGTATGCCGAAGGATATCCCGGCAAGCGCTACTACGGCGGCTGTGAATTTGTGGATCAGGTGGAAATTTTAGCGCGGGAGCGGGTATTGGAAATTTTCGGCGCTGAACACGCCAATGTGCAGCCTCATTCCGGTGCCAGCGCCAATCTTGCCGTTTATCTTGCGGCTCTGAAGGTGGGCGACACCGTTTTGGGTATGAATTTATCCCACGGAGGCCACTTGACGCATGGATCACCAGTTAATATTTCCGGAAAATATTTTAATTTCATTTCTTACGGGGTTTCCAAGGAGACAGGCTATCTCGATTATGACCAAGTGGAGAAACTGGCTTTGCAGCACAAACCGCGTATGATTGTGGCCGGAGCCAGTGCCTACCCGCGCATCATCGATTTTCCGGCGCTGCGCCGGATTGCCGATAGAGTTGCCGCTTATTTACTGGTAGACATGGCGCATATTGCCGGCCTTGTGGCCGCAGGCGTTCATCCTTCTCCTGTGCCCTATGCCGAGTTTGTCACTTCCACCACCCACAAAACCTTGCGTGGTCCGCGGGGCGGCTTGATTCTCTGCCGGAAGGAATATGCTGCCGCGGTAGATAAAGCAATTTTCCCCGGCCTGCAGGGCGGCCCGCTGATGCATGTAATTGCCGCCAAAGCAGTCAGTTTCAATGAAGCTTTGCAGCCGGAGTTTTCCCGCTATGCGCGCCAAGTGGTGGCCAATGCCAAAGTGTTTGCCGCTCGGCTAAAAGCGCACGGTTTTGACTTGGCTTCCGGCGGAACGGATAACCATCTCATGCTATTGGATTTGCGGAATATGGGGCTTACCGGCAAACTGGCGGAAGAAACGCTCGATTTGGTGGGGATTACGGCTAATAAAAATGCAGTGCCCTTTGATACGGAGAGCCCTTTTGTTACTAGTGGGCTCCGCATCGGTACGGCGGCTGTCACTTCCCGCGGCATGCAAGAAAGGGAAATGGAAGTTATTGCGGATTTGATTGCGGAAGCGCTTGCAGGCAGAGATGACGATTTGGTCAGAGCGTCTGTCTCAGCCCGTGTGGCCAAACTCTGCGCCGCTTTTCCAGTTTATGAATAATGAATAATTCTAAAGAGGTGAAAGAGATGCGCCCGTCCTGGGATACATACTTTATGGAGATAACCCGGGTGGTGGCCAATCGTTCCACCTGCCTGCGCCGCAAAGTGGGCGCCACCATTATCAAAGATAAACGGATTTTAACAACTGGTTATAACGGAGCACCAAAAGGCTTGGCCCATTGCCAGGAAACAGGCTGCATCCGGGCAGAAAGACAGGTCCCTTCCGGTGAGCGTCACGAACTTTGCCGCGCCCTCCATGCAGAACAAAACGCGATTTTGCAGGCAGCGCTTTACGGCGTGTCTATTCAGGGCGCTACCGTCTACTGCACTACACATCCCTGCGTAATGTGTGCCAAAATGATGATTAACGCGGGGATGAAAGAAGTGGTAATTACGAAAAGTTATCCCGATCAACTGGCGGCAGAACTGCTCGCAGAAGCAGGATTGAGTGTGCGCTATTTTAGCGACGCAGATAACGAGGTGACCGATGGATAAAAAAATACAGGCTATGGTCGTGTTTGGTACGCGCCCTGAGGCCATCAAAATGGCGCCGCTTGTTTTGGAACTGAAACGTCATCATCGGCTGGAGCCGCTAGTTTGTGTTACGGGTCAGCATCGCGAAATGCTCGATCAGGTTTTGGCTCTTTTTGGTATCGTGCCTGATTTTGACCTGAATATCATGCAAAGCGGGCAGACATTGACTGAGATAACAGCCCGCTCGCTCACCGGCTTGGAAAAGGTTTTTAACCAGGCTCGCCCCGATATCGTCTATGTGCATGGAGACACAACTACTACCTTTGCGGGAGCACTGGCTGCCTTTTATGGTCAAATTCCGCTCGCTCACGTTGAGGCGGGCTTGCGGACCGGCCAAAAATATGCGCCCTATCCGGAAGAATTAAATCGTAAGCTAACCGGCGCACTGACAGATCTGCATTTTGCGCCCACAGCAAGCGCCAAGAAAAATTTGTTAGCTGAGAACGTGCCTGAAGCGCAGATTTTTGTTACCGGCAACACGGTGATCGACGCTCTGCGCCATACTGTTAGGCCGGATTACGCTTTTTCCCGCCCTGAATTAAACGGCTTGCCCAGCGAAAAGCGCTTATTGCTGGTGGAAGTGCATCGGCGGGAGAATTTGGGGGCGCCACTGGAGGCAATTTGCCGCGGCCTGCGTCGCGTGGCGGCAGAAAATCCTGACGTGTTGATGGTTTTTCCTGTTCATCGAAACCCGGCGGTAAGGGAGCCTGTTAACAGACATTTAGCCGGTTTGGAGCGAGTGCTGCTAATTGAGCCTTTGGATGTAGCCGATTTCCATAACCTGATGCAGAAAAGCACGCTGATTTTTACAGATTCCGGCGGAGTGCAGGAAGAAGCCCCGTCTTTGGGTGTGCCGGTACTCGTGTTGCGAGATGTCACCGAACGTCCCGAAGCAGTGGCGGCAGGCACCGTGGCTCTGGTAGGCAGCGCCGCAGACCGTTTGGTGGAGACGGCTGCAAACTTGCTGAGAGATCAGGCTGCCTACGCGAAAATGGCTAATGCCATTAACCCCTACGGCGACGGCCGCGCGGCAGAGCGGATTGTTGCCGCCACCAACTGGTATTTCGCTAAAAGCGGTGCGCGGCCGGAGGATTACTCGGTAAATTAGCCGGTAGCAATGGTCAGGGCGCAGGATTAAAGGAATGGAGGAGATTAAAATCAGAGAAGTAGTTGTGGTCGGCGCGGTTCGTACTGCGGTGGGCAGTTTTGGCGGCAGTTTAAAAGATGTGAGTGCGGTAGATTTAGGGGCATTAGTTATTAAGGAAGCACTGCGCCGCGCCGATGTGGATGGCAGCCAAGTTGACGAAGTGATTATGGGGAATGTGCTGCAGGCTGGACTTGGCCAAAATCCGGCACGGCAGGCATCGCTGCGCGCAGGACTGCCGGTGAGTGTGCCGGCTTTCACCATCAATAAAGTTTGCGGCTCCGGTTTAAAGGCGATCAATCTTGGCGCTGCAGCTATTATGATGGGCGATGCGGATGTGGTGGTAGCCGGCGGCATGGAAAATATGAGCCAGGCGCCCTATCTGCAGCCGAGCGCCCGTTGGGGGCAGCGCATGGGTAACGGTATTTTGGTTGATTCTATGTTGACAGACGGACTTACCTGTGCCCTTGACGGAATTCACATGGGAATTACTGCGGAAAATATTGCTGCTGATTTTTGTCTCCCCCGGGAAGAGCAAGATGCCCTGGCGGCGGAAAGTCAGCGCCGTGCTGCGGCAGCCATAGCAAACGGTAGTTTTCTCAATGAAATTATTGCGGTGCCAGTTCCGCAACGCAAAGGAGACCCTGTCAGCTTCCATACCGATGAGTTCCCTAAACAAGGTTCCACCGTTGCCGCCTTAGCCAAGCTTAATCCCGCTTTTAAAAAAGATGGCACCGTAACTGCCGGTAATGCCTCCGGCATTAATGACGGCGCAGCAGCTGTCGTGTTAATGTCTGCGGAAAAAGCAAAGGCGCTGGGACTTTTGCCGCTTGCCACCATCGCCTCTTTTGCTTCTGCCGGTGTGGAGCCGAGGGTCATGGGCACAGGCCCGATTAAAGCCACGCAAAAAGCATTGGCTAAAGCAGGCCTGTCTTTAGGCGACCTGGAGTTAATTGAAGCAAATGAGGCTTTTGCCGCCCAAGCACTGGCTGTAGCTAAAACACTGGAGTTTAATCTGGAGATAGTCAATGTAAATGGCGGCGCCATTGCCATTGGCCACCCTATCGGCGCCAGCGGTGCCCGGATTTTTGTCACGTTGCTTTTTGCTATGCAAAGCCGGGATGCGAAAGTAGGGCTTGCCACACTTTGCATTGGCGGTGGTCAAGGTGTGGCAACTGTGGTCAGGCGCTAGGACTGGTTTCAAGGGGCATATTATTTGAAAGTTCCGAAAATGGTGCTGTATCAGAAAATTTCAAAAATAATCTTTAATTGAGCTGTGAAGATTAGAAAAGCGGGAAGGGATTTCAAAAATACTGTCGAATATGAATATGGTCAATTCGGGAGAACTGCCTTTCTGTCAGTAAAAACGCTGCAAAAGACTAGAACAATTATCTTTGTATGGGAAATTATCCCAGAAAATTGCCGGAAACTTTAATGTCAGCGCAGCAAAGAAGGGGTTTTGTGGCAAAGTTTAATCCCGAAGACTACTCAGGTCTTGGTCTAGCCGTGAATCTGGCTCTTTTCATAGTCGCACCGCTGCTTGCGGGGATTTTTTTAGGCCAGTACCTGGGTGAAAAATTTGGCAATCCGCCCTTGTTCATCATATTGGGTGTTTTACTTGGGCTGTTTGTAGGGTTTAGGCAGGCTATCAGGCTACTTCTCAAGAAGTAGCACGGGGGTCGGTCTAGTTTCATGTGTTTGTCTGGCCGGTAGCTGCCGCCGGTTCCTGACATGTTTTCCAAGTAATAATGGGGGAGGTGAATGCGTTTGTTGGTGGAGATGATTAGAGAGATTCGGTCCGCAGAGGAGCAGGCTGAAGAAACCAAACGAAGTGCATATCTTGAGGCACGCAGAATGGTGCAGGAAGCGGAACTGAAAGCGGCTGAAGTCTACCAGCAGTTTGTGGCTGCGGCAGAGGCAGAAGCTCGCCAAGTCGTGGCTGCCGGGGAACAAGATGGCCAGGGTTTAGTTGCTCCGATTCAGCAGCGTGCGGCGGAAGAGATTGAAAAGATTGTGGCTGCCGCACGTAGCAAACAGGAAGCGGCAATAACCATGGTTATGGAGAGGATCGTGAAAAGCTATGGGCATAGCTAAAATGAACAAGCTCTACCTAGTTGCCCACCAGGCTGAAAAGGATAAGGTCCTGGCTATTCTGCAGCAACTTGGCGTTTTGGAGGTCAGTGATCTTCAGGCCAAGGACGTGGAAGGTCAAGCCTGGGCGGAAATGGTGGAAGGAGACCAAGAGCAGGAAGCTTTGCAGTCACTGGAAGCGCGGCTTGCCGATGTGCGCTTTTCCTTGGACTTTCTGCAGCGCTATTACCCTGCAAAGAAAAGCTTGCTGGCCGCTTTGAACGACAGCAAAATGGTTGTAAATTCAGCGGAATTAAGCGGTAGCGCTGCTGAGTGGGACAAAGTAAGCAGTAATGTTTATGTGGCACTGCGCAAGACTGATGAAAAACTGATGCTCTTGCGCAACGAAGAGACACGTTTGCAAAACCTAAAGATTCAGCTGACTCCCTGGGTTAAGCTGGACGTTCCCCTGGAAGAAATTAAGGCAACACCGCTTGTCCGGACGGAACTAGGCACACTGCCTGCCGCCGAATTGGCGCAGGCCGGAGCAGAGCTTGCCGCGGCGGCACCTGCTTGCTATTTACAAGAAATAAATAGTGACCGCGGCGAATCATTCGTGTTCGTGCTATATCACGTATCGGGCGCTGAAGATGTGCCGGCCATCTTAAAGCAACGCAACTTTAATCGGCAAAACTTCCCACAACTGCAGGGGACTGCGGCCGAAAACCTCAAGCGCATTGAGCAAGAGCTGGTCAAGGCGGAGAATGAGCGCAAAGCTGCTTTGGCAGACGCCGCAGAACAGCTGAAATATCGTGACCAGCTTAATTATTTCCTCGATTATCTAACATTGGAGCGGGATAAAAAGCAGGTCGTAGCCAATTTAGCCCGTACGGGCAACGCGTTTATTCTTGAGGGTTGGATTTGCCAGGCGGATTTGCCCGAGCTGAAAAAGAAGCTGGCGGCAGCTTGTGAAACGGTAGAAATTTTGGCGCGTGAGCCGGAAGAAAAGGAAGCATTTCCGGTGGTGCTGGAAAATAAACCGCTTTTCGCCCCGTTTGACTTTATCACTAAGCTTTACGGCACACCGAGCCCGCGCGGCGTTGACCCGACCCCGATGCTTACTCCGTTTTTTATTGTTTTCTTTGGTCTTTGCATGACGGATGCCGGCTATGGTGTGGTTATTGCTTTGCTTGGCATTATCGGCTTGAAGTTGATTAAGACCGGGCCGGCTCGCAATCTGATGTGGATTTTTCTTGCCGGCGGTCTTTCGACCGTGCTCTTTGGCTGGCTGGTGGGAGGATGGTTTGGGTTGCCACTGCTTGGCGCACCGCTCTTCTTCGATTCCTTAGCCGACCCGATGAGAATGCTCATTTACGCTTTCGCGCTGGGCATCATCCAGATCTTCTTCGGCATGGCTATTCAGTTTTATCGGCTGGTAAGGCAAGGCAAAATACTGGATGCCATTTTCGACGTCGGGTTCTGGTATCTGCTGATCATTGGATTGTTGCTTTTTATCGCACCAGGCATGGGCGGCATCGCACAGTCTATGGCGCTGGCGGGTGCAGGCGGCTTGATTTTGACTCAGGGGCGCTCACAACCCACCATCATTAAGAAGTTTCTCTCCGGACTTCTCTCGCTTTACAATATTACCGGGTACCTTAGTGATGTGCTTTCCTACTCTCGTTTGCTGGCGCTCGGCTTGGCCACGGCCGTTATCGCTCTCGCGATCAATACCATGGCAGGGCTGCTGGCCGGACATCCGATTGGTTATGTGGTGATGGTGATCGTATTGCTTGCTGGCCATACGTTTAACCTGATTATCAACACGCTTGGTTCTTACATCCACTCCAGTCGTCTCCAGTATATCGAGTTTTATAACCGCTTTTACGAAGGCGGCGGACGTGCTTTTGTGCCGTTTAGGCTGAAGACAAGAAGCATTCAAATTCAGTCTGAATTGCAAAATAAATAACAAAAAAGAATGAGTTAAAGAGTAGTTTTCCCAGAAGAGATGGAAGAAAAAGGAGGCTTTTTATCAATGATTGAAACTATGAGTGGGTTGTCTCTCGCAATTGTCGGTGCTGCTTTTGCTGTATTGTTAGCCGGTATTGGGTCTGCTATTGGTATCGGGATTGTCGGTCAGACGGCTGCCGGCGTAGTCACTGAAGACCCGGATAAATTCGGTCCCACCCTTTTGCTCCAAGCGCTGCCCGGTACACAAGGGATTTATGGTTTGCTGATCGGCTTTTTGATCCTGCAACGTACAGGCATGATTGGCGGCAACCCTATGGACATTACCATGGCTGAAGGTTGGCTTTATTTCTTCTCCGCCATGCCCATTGCGTTTGTAGGCCTGATGTCTGCTATTGCTCAGGGCAAAGCTGCTGCCAGCGGCGTGCTATTGATTGCCAAGCGTCCCGAAGAACTGGGTAAGGCCATTATTTATGCTGTTATGGTAGAAACATACGCCGTGCTTGCATTGCTGATGTCTATCATGATTCTCTTTGGAATTTAAGGAGGGCTGCCTGATGTCAGGAGCCAATAAGCTCAAGGAAAAGATTTTGGCAGAAGCCGGTAGTCAAGCTGCGGATGTTTTGGCTGAAGCTCGCCAAAAATCCTCAGAGATCCTTGCCAAGGGCGAGGGAGAAGCCGCCGCCAAGAAAATCAACGTATTGGAATTGGCGGCCGTTCACGCCGGGGAGCGGCGCAGCCGCGCACAGACGATTGCGGAGTTAGACGCCCGCAAAGCCATCCTAGCGGCTAAGGGAAAGATGATTGAGGAGACTTTTAAACAGGCACTCAACCGTCTTAGTCTGCTTGATCAAAAAGCGTATCAAGAAATTCTCTTCTCCATGCTCCTTGCCGCAGCGCAATCCGGTGCTGAAGAAGTAGTCGTTTCCCAGTCTGACCGGGGGCGGTTTACACCGGAATTCTTGGCTCGTGTCAATCAAGCACTGACCCAGCAGGGCAAAAAGGGAAACTTGACTCTCTCCGCCGAAACTAGTGAAATGCAGGGTGGCTTTATTCTGCGCAGCGGAGATGTAGAAATTAATAACTCCTTTGACTCCATTCTGGGGATACAGCGTGACCAGTTGGAGCCGGAAGTGGCGGCAATCCTTTTTGGCTAGAGATCTTAATGTTGCTGGAGCGGCAAGAAGAAGAGGCTAGTGCCGGCACCGTCCGGCTCATCCCCTTCTGACATCCCGCCTTCGGCTTGAAAGGAGGCTTGGAGCGTGCCAAATAGTGACCGGTATGCCTATGCTGTCGGCCGGATCCGTGCTATGGAAACACGGCTGCTGGATCGCGGCAAAATCGATCGTATGGTAGAGGCTAGAAGCGCTGATGAGGCGCTGAAGGTGCTGGGAGAGAGTGAATATGGCGAGTACCTGGCTGATCTGGGCAGCGTACACCAGTTTGAAAAAATGCTGGATGCCGAACTGCGACGTATTTACGTGGAATTGCGTAAAATCTCCCCAGAACCTGAGCTGATTAATCTTTTTGCTATAAAGTTCGATTATCATAATCTTAAAGTGCTGATTAAAGCAAACAAGTTGGCGGAAAAGCGCGATGAACTGCTGGTGCCAGAAGTCGGCAATATTCCCTTGGCTGAACTGATTCGTGCCGTCAGCGACGATGATTATCGCAATCTGCCAGCTCATATGCGACAGGCGGCAGAGAAGCTTTCCGAATTGCTCCGCCTGGAACCGGATCCCCAGTTGGTGGGTCTGCTTTTGGATCGCGCCATGTATGAAGAGCTTAAAGATGCGGTGGACGCACAAAAATCCCCGTTTCTGAAGGGGTATTTTACCAGTCTGGTTGATTTGTTAAACATTAAAACCTATCTGCGCGTCCGCCGCGCCAACCGTCCCAAGGATTTTCTGCAACAGGCACTATTGCCGCAAGGCAATGTTGATATGAATAAACTTGTGCAGTTGGTGGAACCGCTGGAAGTGCTGGTGGACCGGCTGATGTTTAGCCCCTACGCCCAAGTGGTGGAGGAAGGGATTCAGACGTATCAGAAAACTGATACGCTGACTCGTTACGAAAAGTTGGCTGACGACCATTTAATCAAGTATGCGAAACAAGCAAAATACGTGACCTTTGGCCCGGAGCCGATTATTGGCTACCTGCTTGCCAAGGAAAGCGAAATTAAGATGATTCGCATTATTATGGTCGGCAAAATCAACCAACTGCCCACCGAAGAGATCAAGGAAAGGTTACGTGATGTCTATGTATAAGGTAGCGGTAGTTGGCGATAAAAACTCCATTTTGGGTTTTAAAGCGCTTGGCGTCGCCACATATCCGGTTACCGGCGGTGACGAAGCGGCCCGCGCCTTAAGTGAAATTGTGCGGGAAAAAGTTGCTGTTATCTGCATTACTGAAGCCGTGGCAGAACAGATTCAACCGCAGCTTGAAGAGTTGCATAAAAGGCTCTTGCCGGCGGTCGTCCTCATCCCAAATAACCAAGGTTCCCTAGGTCTTGGGATGATGCAGATCAAGAAGAATGCAGAAAAAGCCATTGGCGCTGATATCTTATTTGGGAAAGAGGGTAGTTAGCTTTGACCAATACGGAAAATGTGGGTAAAATCGTCAAGGTTTCCGGCCCGCTTGTCGTTGCCGAAAATATGACGGGCGCCAAAATGTTTGATGTGGTACGCGTCAGCGACAAGCGGCTGATTGGTGAAATTATCGAAGTGCGTGGAGATCGTGCCTCTATTCAGGTCTACGAAGAAACAAGCGGTCTTGGCCCCGGCGAACCGGTATATTCTACCGGCCTGCCTCTAAGCGTGGAATTAGGCCCTGGTTTGATTGAGTCCATTTACGACGGTATCCAGCGTCCCTTGGATGAAATTTACAACCAGATCGGCGCCAGGATTACCCGCGGTGTCGAAGTAGAATCTTTAAACCGTCATAAAAAGTGGAATTTTGTCGCCAAAGCAAAAGTGGGCGACGAAGTACAAGCCGGGGACGTGCTAGGGACGGTTCAGGAGACGACTCTGGTGCTCCACAAAATTATGGTTCCGCCCGGCGTGAGCGGCAAGATCTCTTTTCTCCATAACGGCGAAGCCACCGTGGTAGACACCATCGCCAAGCTGGAAAAAGACGGCAAAACAACAGATGTGCAGATGATGCAAAAATGGCCGGTACGTAAAGGCCGTCCTTACGCAGAGAAGCTCTCCCCCAACGAGCCGCTCATAACCGGGCAGCGAGTTGTGGACATGTTTTTCCCTGTTGCCAAAGGCGGCACCGCCTGTATCCCAGGTCCTTTCGGTTCCGGTAAAACTGTTACGCAGCATCAGCTTGCCAAATGGGCCGACGCGGAAATCGTCGTTTATGTTGGTTGCGGTGAGCGGGGCAATGAAATGACGGACGTCTTAAATGAATTTCCTGAGCTAAAAGACCCTAAATCGGGTGAGCCTTTGATGAAGCGGACAGTGTTGATTGCCAACACTTCGGATATGCCCGTAGCCGCTCGTGAGGCCTCCATTTACACCGGAATCACCTTGGCTGAATATTTTCGTGATATGGGCTACTCAGTGGCGCTTATGGCAGACTCCACCTCCCGCTGGGCAGAGGCGCTCCGTGAAATGTCCGGTCGTCTTGAAGAAATGCCTGGTGAAGAAGGTTATCCGGCATACCTTGGTTCACGTGTCGCCGAGTTTTATGAGCGGGCCGGCAAAGTGACCTGCCTTGGCAGTGATGGCCGCGTTGGTGCCCTGACTGCAGTAGGCGCCGTATCGCCTCCCGGCGGCGACCTTTCCGAACCGGTATCGCAGAACACGCTGCGCATCGTGAAAGTATTTTGGGGTTTGGACGCCGCACTTGCCTACCGTCGTCACTTCCCAGCAATTAACTGGCTCCTGTCTTACTCACTTTATACCGACACCTTCGATGATTTCTACCGCAATAACTTGGGCGGCGAGTGGGTTGAACTGCGCAGCGAAGCGATGCGTATTTTACAGGAAGAAGCGGAATTGGAGGAAATCGTGCGTTTAGTCGGTGTTGACGCCCTTTCTCAAAAGGAGCGCCTTGTCCTGGAGACAGCTAAATCCATCCGGGAAGACTTTTTGCACCAGAATTCCTTCCACGAAGTAGACACCTATGCCTCTCTCGCAAAACAGTTCAAAATGATCAAATTGATTATGGCATTTCATCATGAAGCAAAACGGGCCGCTGAGCGGGGCGCTAACCTCCTGGAGATCTTAAATCTTCCTGTTCGCGATCAGATCGCCCGTGCCCGTTACTTGGCAGAAAGCGATATGGCTCAAATAGATAAAATTGAAGCTGCCCTGAAGGAACAGATTGCCGGTCTTACCGCCGGCGGCGATGACTTCGAGCAGCAGTACGCGTAGGGAAGGAGGAGCCACCATGCAAAAAGAGTATCGTACCGTTTCTGAGATTATCGGCCCCTTGATGCTTGTCGAACAGGTAGAAGGCATCAAGTTCGGCGAACTAGCCGAAATTGAACTAAAGGACGGTTCAACGCGGCGCGGTCGCGTGCTGGAAGTGAGCGGCGACAAAGCGCTCGTCCAGATTTTTGAAGGTACCAGCGGGATGAGCGTAAGCGGTTCAAAAGTTCGCTTCTTGGGCAAAGGGATTGAACTGCCGGTTTCCATGGATATGCTGGGGCGCGTTTTTGACGGTTTGGGCCGTCCACGGGACAATGGGCCCAAAATTATTCCCGAACAGCGCCTGGATATTAACGGTTTGCCGCTGAACCCTTACGCGCGCAACTTTCCGTCCGAGTTTATTCAGACGGGTGTTTCTACCATTGATGGCTTAAATACTCTCGTGCGGGGACAGAAGCTGCCGATTTTTTCCGGTTCCGGTTTGCCTCATAACCGTCTGGCGGCGCAAATTGCCCGTCAGGCTAAGGTGCTCGGCGGCGAGGGTAAGTTCGCTTTGGTGTTTGCCGCCATGGGGATTACCTTTGAAGAAGCCGACTTCTTCATCTCCGACTTCCGGAAAACCGGCGCTATCGATCGTTCCGTTCTGTTCATCAATTTGGCGGACGACCCTGCCATTGAGCGGATTGCTACCCCGCGGATGGCGCTTACCTGCGCGGAATATTTGGCGTATGAAAAAGGGATGCATGTTCTCGTTATCTTGACCGATTTGACTAACTATGCTGAGGCTTTGCGCGAGATTTCAGCCGCCCGTAAAGAAGTGCCGGGTCGCCGCGGCTATCCGGGGTACCTCTATACCGACTTGGCCACGCTTTATGAACGTGCCGGTCGGATTCGCGGCCGTGAAGGCTCTATTACCCAAATTCCCATCCTGACCATGCCGGAGGATGACAAGACGCACCCGATTCCCGACCTTACCGGCTACATTACGGAAGGGCAGATTATGCTTAACCGTTCTTTGAACCGGAAAGGTATCTACCCCCCTGTAGACGTTTTGCCGTCCCTTTCCCGCCTGAAAGATAAAGGGATTGGCAAAGGCAAGACTAGGGAAGACCATGCGGACGTCTTAAACCAGCTTTACGCTGCCTATGCGCGTGGTAAAGAGGCAAAAGAACTGGCGGCAATTCTTGGTGAGGCGGCGCTAAGCAATTCGGACAAGATGTTTGCCCGTTTTGCCGATGAGTTTGAAAACCGCTACATTAAACAGGGCGAAAATGAAAACCGCAGTATTGTTGATACTCTCACCATCGGTTGGGAGCTGCTGGCCCTTCTGCCTCGCACGGAGCTTAAGCGTGTTCGCGACGAGTATCTGGAAAAGTACCTGCCCGTTAAGGGGGAGTAGGGTATGGAAATCCGCGTAAACCCTACAAGGATGGAGTTTAACCGTTTGAAAGGCCGGCTCAAAATGGCTCAGCGCGGCCATAAACTCCTCAAAGATAAGCGTGATGAGCTGATGCGCGTTTTCCTTAAATTAGTACGTGAAAATAAGGAACTGCGCACCAATGTGGAAAAGGAGCTTTCTCGCTCCTTTGCCAACTTCCTCCTAGCCAGTGCCGTGATGTCGGGGGAAACGCTGGAAGAAGCTATCATGTATCCTAAAGCAGCGGTGAAAGTGGATGTAAAAACGAAGAATGTGATGAGCGTGCATGTCCCGCAAATCACCAATCTGGAAGATAAGGATACAGAAGGCGATGCCACACCATACGGCTTCGCCAATACTTCCGGGGAGCTCGATTCTTCCATCGACACACTGGCTAAGGTGTTGCCGCACTTGATTCACTTGGCTGAATTGGAAAAGGCGGTTTACCTGCTGGCTGATGAAATTGATAAAACTCGCCGCCGTGTTAACGCTTTGGAACACGTGCTCATTCCCCAACTTCAGCATACCATTAAATATATCAGCATGAAGCTGGATGAAAACGAGCGGGGCGCTCTAGTCCGATTGATGAAAATCAAAGACATTGTCCGTGGAGACAAAAAATAGTTTAAAAGATAGAGAAGGCCGCCGTGATTTCACGGCGGCCTTCTCTATCTTTGTGCTAGCATAGGAAATTATATCGTTCAGGGAAGCTACGATCCTATGCGTTGGGGTTTGTAAGGGGCGTGCCCCTTACGCTTGCGGGGTGCTCAGAGCCCGCAGGCTCGCCGAAGGGGCGGCAGCCCCTAGCGGACAAGAAAAACGCATCTTTAGATAAAGCTCGAAGCGTTTTTCTTGTTATTGGAGAGAAATACCGTTATGGCAGGCGAGCGCCTTAAAATGCCAGAGAATATCTTGGATGTGTTGGAGCATTTGGAGGTAGATTACAGAAGCTTTAGGATGGCAGACATTTTTGCAGAGGCGGTCTTCATGTGTCAGCGTGCTGCTCGCCGCAAAGCTCCGCAGCTCTTCCACCTCTTTTTCAACATGCTTTGCGATCAGTTCATTGCAGGTGCGCAAAGCATCAGCCACATGCGGCAGCAAATCGCTGCTCCGCTTCAACAGCCCACTCATTTCTGCCATAGCCTCTTCACTAAAGAGCACTTTATCTTTAATTTTACTTTCCACATGGCCGGTTAGGCGCAAAACATCATAGAAAACTTTGCTCAGGTTTATTGTCGTTCCTTGGATAGCCAGTGCTTCAGCACCGCTCAATTCATCTGTCGTCTCCGTGAGAGTTACAAGGCATTTGCGGATCTGTTTGGCTGAATCATCGGTCGCTTGCTTGTATTTTAAGGACAATCGGCGCTGTGTAAAGGCGGTGTTTATTTCGGTAAACATTTCGCCAAGCTCTGAAATCAATTGCTCTAGGGCGACAGTGGCAGATGTATTCACAATTTTCTGTTTCATTAAAATCCTCCTCAATACTCCTCTTTGTGGGCGCGCACAACTCTATGCGGCTGTCATCGCTATAGGTATTATATCATAACTTTACGCGCTGTACATCTCTGCAATAAAAAAAGTGGGACAACTTTTCTCTTGCAGCGTTCATTTTTTTTGCCTACTGCACATACAGATGGTTTAAACTCGGGAAAATTTGCCAATGCTGACGGTAAGGAGGTGCAAAAGATGAATTGGAGAAAAAAAGCAGTCGTGCTTGTTTGCCTCGTTAGCTTACTGGTGATAGTATCTAGAGCCGGCAGTCTGGAAATGGGAGAGGTTCAAGTGCTCGAGGCGCTTTTGAGCAGCGCCGGTGCAGAAATTGTGGCTGGAGAAGTGCAGTTTTATGCTATCCTGGATGATGACTACCGCACCATGGCTGAACTGGAGGAAATTATCTTTGACGTAGGTGAGCGGCTGCGCTTAGAGGGGGGCGAAGTGCAGCAGGGGGAAGGGGAAACATACCGGGTTTTGGAGGTTACTGGCTTGACGGCGTTTGGTCCGGAAGTTCAGTTGGTAGTCCAAAGCAATCCCGGCGCTGCCGACTTGGGTAGCAGCCCCCAAACATATCTGCTGATAGTCAGCCGCAACACTAGTCCTGAGAAAATCAAAACTATGGTAACGCTGCTTAATCAGCAGATTCTCCCGCTGGCACCGCAGGGGCAAATTAGCGTTTACTTGACGGGTCAGCTTCCGGGAAAGAGAACGGCGGAGGAAATGGGGCGAATTGCCAGACGCGCATTGAGAATTATGGGAGCAAGAGAGGTGGAGGGGATAGAGGGAGAGGAACTGATTAGTCTTACGGCCTATACACCCCTTTTAAATGAAGATATTCTCATCGACGGTCAGCGCTTCAACCTAAATTTGGCGGTACGTTATGATGATTTTCACGAAAAAACGTTGCTGTGGGCTGGTTTTCCCGTCATCCACGGAACCTACTAACATTTACAAGAAAAAAGCAACAAAAAGTTAACATAAACCTGTGCAACTCATCAAAAACTAAACTACAGCATAAAAAATGCAGGGAGGCTTTTGCCTGCGAAGGAGGTCGGAGGCAAGTGGCTGAAATCATAACCATGGAAGGCGGCAATCGCCTGGTGGGACGGGTAAGAGTAGAAGGAGCAAAAAATGCCTGCCTGCCAATTATGGCTGCTGCGCTCCTCTGTGCAGAACAGGTTGCTCTCTGCGAGATTCCGCCCCTAGAAGATGTACAAACTATGCGCAAAGTATTAAGTGCTTTGGGCGTCCAGAGCAAATATTGCCCGGTTGACAAGAAGCTGAACATCTCTGCCAATCAGCTCACTCTGAATGAGGCTCCAGCCGACCTGGTCCGTCAAATGCGGGCATCTTTTCTTGTTATTGGTCCGCTGTTAGCAAGAACCGGCCGGGCCCGTGTTCACCTCCCCGGTGGCTGCGCCATCGGGAATCGTCCTATCGACCTTCATTTAAAGGGCTTAAAAGCGCTGGGGGCGGAAGTGCTAATTGGTCATGGATATATTGAAGCTAAGGCAAACAAGTTGCAGGGGCAGACGGTCTATCTGGATTTCCCCAGCGTTGGCGCCACAGAAACGATCATGATGGCTGCCGCACTTGCCCGCGGCGTCACAGTAATTGAAAATGCTGCCGAGGAGCCGGAAGTGGTAGATTTGGCACGTTTTATCAATACCATGGGCGGCCGTGTGATCGGTGCCGGCACTGAAACTATCCGCATTTACGGTGTTCCTAAGCTCTATGGCTGCGAATATAGCGTCATCCCGGATCGGATTGAAGCAGGCACACTGATGGTGGCCGCCGCCATCACCGCTGGTTCCATGACAATAGAAAATGTTATTCCCACGCATCTCACACCGCTCATCGCTAAACTAAGGGAAACAGGCTGCCATGTGCTGGAAGAGGACGCGCTAATCCATGTGAGTCGTAACAGCCCCATTTGTGCGGTAAACTTAAAAACCCTTCCCTACCCTGGATTTCCTACCGATTTGCAGTCGCCGATGATGGCGCTTTTGACTTTGGCTAACGGCACATCGGTAATCACGGAAACAGTCTTTGAGAACCGTTTTAAGCATGTGGGTGAACTGCGTCGCATGGGTGCTCAAATCAAGATCGAGGGACATTGCGCCGTAGTGACCGGACGGGAACGCCTCTGCGGAACACTGCTTAAAGCCACCGATCTGCGTGCCGGTGCCGCGCTTATTCTGGCAGGGTTGGCTGCCAGGGGCAGAAGCCAAGTAACTCAAGTTCATCATCTTGATAGGGGGTACTGGCAGTTCACCGAGAAACTAGCCTCCCTGGGAGCAAATATTAAGCGATTTTCGCCGCGCCTAGCAGTTGACGACTGCTAACAAGCTACTCTGAAAATAGCATCTTCCATCTGCTTGGGCGGGTTTGAAACCCGCCCCTACATGGCATGAGCGAGTCATAAGTGTTCCCTTCTGCCATCCCAACAATTCCCCTCTCCCTGCGGGAGAGCAACCGGGCGAACACGCAGGTTCGCCCCTACAGCACCCTTCCCGGCTAATACCCGCATTCTGCGAAAGTCTACAATGCATGGGGGTTTAGAGAAGGCAAAAGGAGCTAGCAGATATTTGCCCAATTAGATGCAATAGTTTTTGAGAAGTTATAATTAAGGCTTGATTTCCTTCTCAGAGGTTCTAAGGGTAGAACCAGAGGCATAGCTATTTCTATCCTGCCTGAGGGGGTTTTTTGATGAGCAGAATTTTCCCATTATCTGTGGTGGCAATTATGTTCATTATTATTGTTTTGCCCGTGCTGCTCGCCCGTAGTTGCCGACACCCGGCAAGCGAGCGGCCGCGTGCGGCGGAGCGCATACCAATTCCCTCTCCCGGCGGAAAGATCCCCATCCTAGTATTTAACCATCTTAGTCAGCAATTGGTAGAAATGGAGCTGGAAGAATACCTGGTAGGGGTAGTGGCTGCCGAAATGCCGGCCTCCTTTGCCCTGGAAGCCTTAAAAGCACAAGCTATCGTCGCCCGCACTTACACTGTCAATAAAATGCGCTCCTTTGGTGGTGAAGGCTGCTCCCGCAACCCCGGTGCCGACATCTGTACCGACCCTGCCTTCTGCCAAGCCTGGGAAAGCGAAGAACAATCCCTGACTAAGTGGCCTGAGGCTGATGCCAGGCAATATTTGGATAAATTAAGACGAGCAGTAGCTCAGACTGCCGGCAAGGTGGTGCTGCATAACGGTCAGACGATTGATGCTGTCTTTCACTCCAACTGCGGCGGGCAGACAGAAAACAGTGAGGACGTTTGGCTTTCTGCCAGGCCCTACCTGCGTGGCAAGCGTTGCCCCTACTGCGACAATACTCGCTGGTCCCAGACTGAGCATGTTTATACCGGCGCGCAATTTGCCAGACAAATTCTGCCTTATGTGCAAGCCATCCCTGTCTCTTCCGCGGGGCAACCCCTGCTGGGTGCGGCTGAGCGCAGCAGCTCCGGGCGGGTTAGTCAACTTTCCGTGGCCGGTGAAAATATCTCGGGCCGTGATTTCCGCAGCGCCCTTCAGCTTCCCTCCACTAACTTTACCTGGCGCTTCGCAGGCGAGCAGGTCATTTTCACCGTCAGAGGCCACGGCCATGGAGTCGGTCTCTGCCAATACGGAGCCGACGGCATGGCTCGCGCAGGCAAAACTGCCAGAGAAATTATTTATTACTACTATACTGAGGTGACAGTCAATTCTCTTTCGCGTTGATGTATAAGCAGGAAATAAATGGACATACTCCCTTTTTAAGAGGTGATGTCCAGATGAAAAAAGTTTTTACATCTCTTGCCCCGCTGAAAAAAATACGCCCAGGTAAAAAAGCCAGCCTATTCATCGTCTATCTGCTGGTGGTTGCCCTTTTAATCGCGCTAGTCACTTGGCGCGGCCTGGGTGACCCGTTGGAAATTACGCAGTCTCTACCGGGTGAAGTCGGCGCAGGCAGAGAAGAACAACCGGCAGTTATGCCGGAGAAGCCCTTTGATCCTCGTGAGGATGGACTGGCGCAAGGGTTGTTGCCGAACGGGAGCGCCCTAGTAGAGCAGGCTATGCCGCAAGAAGCGATGCGTTGGCCGCTGGAAGGTCCAATCATTTTTGCCCATCAGCAAGTATACCGGATTGGCAATCAGTTGCGTTTCAATGTAGGTATCAACATCGGGGCGGCAGCAGGAGCCGCTGTGCAAGCCGCCTGGCCTGGCATGGTGGAGCAGGTCGCAAAAGACCCACGTCTTGGCTGGCTATTGCAAATCCGCCATGGCGGCGGCTACCTCTCGCAATATGCCAACCTGCAAGAAGAGCCCTATGTCGCGGTAGGCGACGAAGTAAAAAGCGGTGATTTGCTGGGGGTTGTAGGTGAAAGCGCAAGACTCGCAGCTTCCACAGGAGCGTTTCTTCACTTTGCAGTCTACAGGGACGGACAAGCTCTTGACCCGCTGCAATTTCTCTCTCCCCGTTAAAACAGCCTTCGGGCTGTTTTTTTGGGCTAGACCACTATGCCGCTTGCGGCACCATCAGAAGGATCAGCAGGCCCTCACCCTAGCCCTCTCCCGCAGGGCTTATCATTACCCACAAGTATTGAGCTAATGGAAAAGCTCCCACATGTCAGTAATATCCTGCAGTCTTCGGAACCCTCGCCACAGGACTTTGACGCCTGGCTGCCCATCCGATTTGCGTCCAAGGAACCCTCCG